>Ga0209345_10001902_pt1 | contig 24121 bp, 17 predicted proteins | sample Cruoilmetagenom7_FD_187294 | JGI IMG/M metagenome (GOLD analysis project Ga0209345, IMG submission 187294) | Oil polluted marine microbial communities from Coal Oil Point, Santa Barbara, California, USA - Sample 7 (SPAdes) (version 2) | ecosystem: Environmental > Aquatic > Marine > Oil seeps ...
CTTTGAATTCTAAAATTTCTACTGAAACTTTATCACCTTCACTAAATACATCGCTCACTTTATCAACTCTCTGATCAGAAATTTTAGAGATATGTAAAAGTCCGTCAGTTCCATCTGGAAGCTCTATAAAAGCACCAAAATCAACTATACGTTTCACAGTACCTTCATATTTATCACCCACTTCATACTTGATTTTAGCAACTTTAGGAGTGTTTACAATTCCCTCAATATGACCACGAGCACCAGCTACACCAGTTTTATTTTTACCAGTAATTTTCACTTTTCCATCTTTTTTATCGATATCAATAGCTACTTCAAACTTCTCAATCATCTCACGTATAGTTTTACCAGCTTGACCAATAACCTCACCTATGAAACTAGGGTCTATATGAAAGAAATCCACACTAGGTAAAACACCATCATTAAACTCTATCTCTTTTTCAGCTTTTTCCATTATGTCAATTATGTGAGAACGTCCCTCTTTGGCTTGATAAAGTGCCTCTTTTAAAACATCTAAAGAGATTCCACCAAGTTTAATATCCATCTGCATTGCAGTGATTCCATCTTTAGAACCAGTTACTTTAAAATCCATATCTCCATCATGATCTTCAAGTCCCATGATATCTGAGAGAATTGCATAGTTTTCACCTTCGCTTACCATACCCATAGCGATTCCAGCGATAGTATCACTAGTATCAATATCAGCAGCTTTAAGCGCCATATATCCACCACAAACTGTCGCCATTGAAGATGAACCGTTTGATTCTAAAATCTCAGATACTAAACGCACTGTCTGACCATCTAAATTAGTAATAGGCTCTAAAGCACGTTTAGCTAAATTACCATGACCAAGCTCACGTCTTTTTGGTCCCATAACAGGAGAAGCTTCACCAACTGAAAATCCTGGAAAGTTATAATGAACCATAAAGTTTTCATTTTGAGTATTTGAGTCTGTAAGTGATTCAAACATCTGTGCATCTTTTGGCCCACCCATAGTAAGAACAACAAGAGCTTGCGTTTGACCACGTGTAAAGAGACATGATGAGTGTGCATTCGGAAGTACGTTCGTATCTATACTAATTGGTCTAACTTCTGTTAAGGCACGTCCATCGGCACGAACTCTTTCATTCAGAATTTGTGCACGAACCTGCTCTTTTTTAACTTTTTCTATAGCATCTTTTAGTTCAACTTCTTCCCAATGTTCTTGAGTTAAGATTATTCTTTTTCTGAGTTGTCTAAGAGCAGTTGAGCGTTCAGATTTTGCCATTTGATTCATCGCATCTGCTATATCTGATAAGTGGTTATCTCTTACATACGTCACCATTTCTTCATTTATGATATGTGCTTTATATTCTATAGAAGCTGTCTCTTTTTTACAGGCTGCAAACTCTGTTTCATATTTAGAGTTACTTGTAAAAAGCACTGCTTGTGTTTTTTCAAACACAGTGATAAGTTCATCTTCAGCCATTGCATTTGATGTGTGTGAAGTAAGAACTGCTCCTGCCATAGTTGGGTCTAACATCGGGTCAATAATCATATCACTAACCTCAACCTCCTCACCACCAAATGAACGCATCTCAATCATAAGAAGATCATCTTTAGTACCTGAAAGATATAAATCAAGCGTAGAGTTTTTAAGCTGAGAAAGAGTTGGGTTTAATACTAACTCACCTTCAACTTTTGCAGCTCTTACAGCTGAAACTGAAGTATTTATATCAATATCTGAAGTGAAAAGTGCTGCTGATGCTGCATTTAGAGCTAAAACTTGTAAGTCTGATTCAGAATCTGCACTAAATGTCATTATAGTTATTTGTGTTGGATGTCCAAAACCTTCTGGAAACAGTGGACGAAGTGAACGATCAACTATGCGAGATGTCAGTGTCTCAAAATCACTTGGTTTAGTCTCACGCTTAAAAAAACCACCAGGAATCTTACCAGCTGCATATGTTTTCTCAATGTACTGAACAGTAAGAGGTAAGAAGTTATCTTTAACTATCTCTGTTTCATCTATTACAACTGTTGCCAGTATAACTGTGTTACCTGATTTTAGCCATGCCGAACCATTTGCCTGCTTTGCTACATCTCCAAAAGAGTAAGACTCTTCTCTATTTTCTAACTCTATACTCACATCATATTTCATTTTTCTTCCTCTAATAATTTTTCTATTGTCTCATCTTCAATATCTTCAAACTCTTTATAATAGAGTGATGTTTCTACAAAATCATCTATATCATAAAGGAAGAATATATCATCCACAAATGGTTCCAACAACTCTAGAACATCTGTTGGTAAAACAGCCACTGCAATATAAACTGCTTTTGGTTTTTGCGCTAAAATTGTTTTTAGTGCTGTCATAAACTTTGAGCCGGTTTCACTACCCTCATCCACCAGAAGTACAACTCTGTTTTCCATCGAAGAGAAGTGTCTCCCTTTTCTATACTGATAAATAGAGGAGAGTATCTCCTCTTCATGCTTACGATGGGCCTCACCATAAATATAGTCATATTTTATATCAAATGCAGATACTAACTGCTCATTTATCACTATCTCTTCGTTTTCACTTACACGTGCCACTTCACACTCAGGGTTATTTGGTGCAAAAATAGCTTCTGAAAATAAAAAGTCTAAAGAGTTTGTCAGTTTAGCTCGGATTCGATGACCTAAATCTAAGCCACCCTTTGATACAGCGATAATATTCCACTGTTCCTCTTTAAACTTTTGCATAGGAATAACATCTGTAAGTTTCTCTGCTGCATCTTGACGGTTATTGAGTATATTTTTATATTTTTGCATATAGTTCTACTCCTTATTCTGGAAGCTTGTATGAGATATTTGAAGAGTCTGTATCTGGTTTCATAAACGGTTTAAGTACAATACTTAAATATATATATTTATCATATATAGACTTCTCTTCACCTGCTGTTGTCAAAACTGGTCTATTGTTCTCAACATATCTGACACCAAAATCCCAACATCTTTTTTGATAAAGAAAACCAACTTCAAAACTTTTTTTCTGCTCTTGCTCTAAATCATAGTTATACACTGTGTTAAATGAGTAATGCTTATCGTAAGTATATCTTGCTGTTGATGTTAAATAACTTGTATAGGGTGTATAAGTCGTAGTCTCTGGTAAAAATGTATTTTTATAGAGGTGCGAAAGTCCTATATTAAGTCCATAGTCACTATATGAAGCTCTATTGTAAATTTTAGAGAAACTAGCTTCATCAAAATTATAAAACATATTATTATAAAAACTGATTACGCTGTTTATCTTATAATCAAGCTCATTTTCAAGCTCTCCATATCTACTCTCTTCATTGTTGTGAGAAATTTTTTGAGAGAGTCTATGATATAAAATCTGTGAAGCAGATGAATCAAAAACATACTGTGTAAAGTCTGCTTGTGTAACTTCTTGGATCTCTGAAATATCATAAAACTCACATCTATCATAATACTCTAAGTCTATTTTATTATCTAAATTAGCACAGTAGTTCTCATAATCCTCATAAAAACCATCATTATATTCTGCACCACTCATCGTATGCTTGAGCTCGAAACCGATAACGTGAGTAATCTCATCAAATGCCTTAGTTAGTTGTGTCGAAGCAGAAAAAGTATGATAATTTCTGGCAAAATAACCACTATTAAGTTCCACTATCGGGGCTGTAGTGTCTTCTCCACTAAAACCAGAATGTTGTCCATACAGGTTAGAAGTATATGAAACATTTAAAAACTCATCAAATAGATCTGTTTGAAGTTTTACAGGTACATTAATATTTGTTTGTACAACTTTTGTACCTTTTTCTCTATATATATTATTACTTTGTAAATCTACAGAATATAATAGATGGTCTTGAAAAAAAGTGTCTAAATAGTGATGGTACTGAAATGTAGGCAGTTTCTGCAGAGTATCTTCATTACTGTCTACTTCTAGATATTGATAATATTTAAAGTAAGCACCAAGATAGTCATCATCCGTATTATAAAACATATTGATTCTAGAGAGAACTTGTGTTGCTGTAGACTGCTCTATATTATCATTTGTAGATAGATTAATATAATCAACATCGTTCATACTGTTTATATCTGCATAAAGACCAGACTGCCCTTCGAAATCTGTACCGAGTAACTGATTTAAAAAATCTTTATTATCATACTTGAAATTAAATCCATAGTGATAATCATATTTCAAGTTATGCTCTTTTGCATACTTGCTATGCTCTCCAAAGTAACCTGCCCTAAACTCTCCATATGAGTCTTTAGAATCCACAAATCGAAAAGTAGAGTAAATACCAGCACCTCGGCTTGTTCTAAGCTGTGGATTTATCTCTAAATCCCAAGAATCATACTCTGCTATATATATCGGTTGTTGATAATAGAATCCCTCAGCGTCTGAAAGACCAAACTCAGGCACTAAAAGGCCGGTTCGTCTTGTTTTATCTAGAGAGTAGCCAAAATAAGGAGTATATAAAACTGGTATATCATAAATATAGAGTCTCGTGTTATAAAGATTTAGCCATTTAGTTTTAGAGTTATAGTCCGATGATGAAAACTCCATCTCCCACAGGGGATTATTAGGATTACATCCGCTCACAGTTCCTGAACTAATATCTATGTCATCGTCTTTAGTTTTTCCCTCACTTGCACTCATCCAGACTTTTGAGTTTTTATCAAGCATATAAAAAGGTTTAAAGAGTCTCTCTTTTTTTGCAATGTTTAGCTTTGCATATGAGCCTAAAATTTTATAATCGCTACCATGATTTACTCGGATATTGTCAAAAAGTTCTAAATCCCCAGTTTCTCTGTCATAAATTGCACTATCAGCACTTAAAAAATACTCTCTATAGATTACATTTACACCACCAGAAGCTTCTACTATATTATCTTTTGAATCCATAGTAGTTGCATATATCTCTACTTTATCGCTTGCATAAAGAGAAGCTGTAAAGATTATGAAGAGAGTGAGGAGTTTAAGCATTTACAACCAAAGTTTTTGCTGTATTGTCATGCCAAGTCCGTCGAAGTGGGTCCATTATCCCCCACAGAAATCCAAGGTAAAAAAGCATCTCACTAATTACACGAAATATAGCACGGTTTAGAGAACTGATAACATTTGGATTGTCGAGAGTTTTTATCTCTATAACTCTAATCTTCATAGCAATTTTACCAAGTGAGGCACCATACTGCATTACAAAAAAAGCTTGATAAATAATCTTCATTGCCATATACTCTAGCACAAAAGTATTTGTCAACTGTATCATCTCTTCCATCGTCTCTGCCATTGAAAAAGAGTCCCAAAGGGCAAAAATCAATAAAAATGAGAGTAGCATTTCATCTATGAAAAATGCCATCGCTCTTTTTTTAATTGGTGCTAAAGTTATATCTTCACGATGAAGAATGTTCTCTATCTCTTCTTGCAAACTATCTACCCCTACAGAGCTTGATAAGCTATATCAGTTCTGATTTTTTTACCGGCAAAATGAACTTGACCACATCTTAAATATGCTCTATCTCTCGCTTGTTTAATTGTATCACCTAAGCCTACACATACTAGAACACGACCACCATCAGCGTATAATTTATCATCTTCCATACTAACACCGGCAAATGAGATATGAGTATTTTTCTCTATATCTTCATGTTTAACATCATCTAAAATAATCTCTGCAGGAGTTGAGCTTGAGTATGGATAATTCTCACTTGCCATTACTACACCAACAGCATATTGTTTAGAGAATTCAACATTTATGTCTGATAATTTATTTGTAGCAGCTTTATAGAACATATCACTTACACTTGAAGTCATAAGAGGCATAAGTATCTCACATTCAGGGTCTCCAAAGCGTACATTAAACTCTAGGGTAATTGGCTCACCATTTACAACCATGATGCCGATGAATAGCACGCCCTCAAAAGGAGCACCCTCTTTTTTCATACCATCTAAAGTTGGACGGATAACTCTATCTTTTACTTTTTGGTAAAGTTCCTCATTAACAAGTGGTGTTGGAGCATATGCACCCATTCCACCAGTATTTGGTCCTTCATCACCATCCAAAAGACGTTTATGGTCTTGTGCTGCTTGAAGAAGTATATAGTCATCTCCATCACAAACTGCAAACATCGAGAGTTCATAACCATCAAGAAACTCTTCCACGATTACTTTTTTGCCGGCATCACCAAAACTTTTTCCACTCAACATTTCACCGATAGCTTGTTTAGCTTCATCATGAGATTGAGCGATAATTACACCTTTACCACCACATAAACCATCAGCCTTTACAACAATAGGAGCAGTTAATTTATCTGTAAATTTATATAAATCTTCAATAGAATCACTCTCTATATAAGCTGCCGTTGGAATATTATATTTGGCTAAAAAGTTTTTCATGTAAACTTTTGAACCTTCAAGTTGAGCAGCCTCTTTACTCGGTCCAAAGATAGTTAAACCTTTGGCTTTAAAAATATCAACAACACCATCAACAAGTGGTGCCTCAGGTCCAACTATTGTCAGCTCAACCCCATTCTCAATTGCAAAGGCAGCTAACTCGTCATAATCTTTAATATTGAGATTAGTTCCTAGATTATTTGTCGCACCATTTCCAGGTTGAAAAAATAGTTCGTGATTCTCTTGCTCATTTTTTATCGCTCTCGCAATTGAATACTCACGTCCACCACTACCTAAAATTAAAATTTTCATTAACATCTCCGCTGATATTTGTTGATTTTTATATTACTAGAATTATGCACTGCAAACTAAACTCTAATTTATACTGCATAGCCCTACTTAATATAGCCCAGAGAGCCGTTTCGCTCTTGGCTTTGGTTCTAAAAGCCTAATTTGGGTGAAGAGAGTGAAATCTAACGGCGACATTGTCTCGACAGAGTTAACATATCTCAGACGACAGCATCGACACACGACAACGCTACTAGTTCACAATTTGAATATGTAGAACCCTCATTGGTGCGATTACTCGAACTATCTAGACTATAGTTACAATTATACAAAAATGATACTTGATTTTTCTTTTGACTTAAAGGTTAAAAGCAATTTCCATACAACTATCGATCGTTGTCTCCTTAGACAAGATATACTCTATCTCTTTAGGCACTGCCTTAGCTGTTGTCTTACCTATAACAATTACTTTAGATTTTTTACTTATTTTATGTGTTTTTAAAAAACAACTGAGACTCGATGGCGAGGTGAATATAAGAATTGATTTATCCTCAACATCTACATCTAATATCTGTTGTGAACACTCGCTCTCATACACTATTTCTTCATCAATATCATAGCCATCACTCTTACAAACTTCAACAAAGTCAGAAGCTACAACTTTAGCTCTTAAGTAGAGCCATTTTTTCTCTTTAGGATAGCTCTTTATTTTATCTACTAAGTTATCCCCATAACCTGCACCAGTATCTAAAACAGTTCCACCTAAACTCTCAAAAGAAGAAGCACTTGCAACTGAAACGCAGAGTGCTTTTTTATCAATATATTCTTGTGTTTCATACTGTTTTAGAGCTTCTGAGGTCTGTTTTGAAGTAACAATTAAGTAGTCATATTTTGAAAAATCAATCGAAGGTTTTAAAAATTTAATTGCTAAAGAGTTTACGCTTATTGCGTCTGGATGAGAAGATATAGAAAAGAGATAAATTGGTTTCATGAAAATAGAGATTTAATCTCTACTCCCACTCAATAGTTGCCGGTGGTTTACTTGAGATATCGTAAACAACACGGTTAATTCCATCTACTTCATTAATAATTCTTCTTGAAATTCTTTCAAGTAAATCATGTGGAAGGTGAGCGAATGTAGCCGTCATTCCATCAACAGCTTCAACAACTCTTACACAAACAGTATTATCGTAAGTACGGTTATCGCCCATAACACCAACAGATTTTACATTTAATAAAACTGCGAATGCCTGCCAAGTTTTAGCGTAGTATCCACTCGCTTTTAACTCATCAAGTAAAATAACATCAGCCTCACGTAAAATTGTTAAATCAGGTACATTCACATCACCCATAATTCTAATTGCAAGTCCTGGACCAGGGAATGGATGACGGTTAATCATACCTTCCGGAAGTCCAAGCTCTAGCCCAATTTTACGTACTTCATCTTTGAAAAGCTCACGTAGAGGCTCAATAAGTTCAAAGTCCATCCAGTCAGGAAGACCACCAACATTATGGTGAGACTTAATGACTTCAGACGGTCCATTTACAGAGATAGACTCAATAACATCAGGATAGAGTGTACCTTGTGCTAAGAATTTAATTCCATCGTGCTTTTTAGCCTCTTTTTCAAACTCTTCTATAAAAGTGTGACCGATAATTTTACGTTTCTCTTCTGGATCAGAAATACCAGCTAATTTTCCTAAGAAGTTATCAACAGCATCTACAGTAATAAGTGGAGTTTTTAAGTTGATTTTGAAAACTTCTTCAACCTGCTCACGTTCACCTTTTCTTAAAAGTCCGTTATCTACAAATACTGGAATTAACTGGTCGCCAATTGCTTCATAAAGCATTGCAGCAACAACAGAGCTATCAACTCCACCACTTAGACCACAAAGAACTTTACCAGTTCCTACTTTCTCACGGATAATTTGAATCTGCTCTTTTAAGAAGTGCTCCATTTTCCACTTCTCAGTAACTCCACAAATATTTTTTGCGAAGTTACGAAGCATTAAGTAACCCTCTTCTGAGTGTTGAACTTCTGGGTGAAACTGCATTGCATAAACACGTTTTTCTTCATTTGCTATAGCTGCATACGGAGAGTTTGCTGAAGTTGCAATTGGTGCAAAACCTTCAGGAAGTACATCTACTTTATCAGAGTGAGACATCCAAACGATTCTCTCATCATCACAATCAGCTAAAAGAGGAGAAGCAGTTTCTAGTTTTAACTCAGCTTTTCCATACTCATGATGAGAAGAACGAATAACACTACCACCAAAATCTACAGCTATTCTCTGCATACCATAACAGATACCAAGAACAGGAATACCCATAGAGTAAACGCCTTGGTCAACTGTATATGCATCTTCATTATAAACAGAAGATGGACCACCACTAAGAATAACACCCTTAGGGTTTTTTGCTTTAATATCTTCTACTGAAGTGTGGTAAGGAAGAATTTCACAATAAATTTTGTCTTCACGAAGACGACGAGCTATAAGTTGAGTATACTGAGAACCAAAATCGAGAACTATGATGCTAACATTTGTCATATAAATGCCTTTAAAAAAATGTAGTGTTAATTAATTCTGAAAGGATACAATAAATAAGATTAATGTTTGATTTGAAAGTTTTTTAGTTCCCAAGTTTTTAGCGCAAGGGCATAAATAACTTGAGAAGCATACAAAAGTTTAGTCGGTGTATTTAGTGACCAATACCTAGCATTTGATACTGAACGTACCACACAGCAATAGAAATAAAATACCCGATAATAATTGTCCAAGCATATTTCATATGCGAAGCAAATGTATATACACCTGGTAGTTTACCCATAACACCAACACCAGCAGCTGAACCAAAACTAATCATTGATCCACCAACACCGGCTGTAAGTGTAACAAGCATCCACTGATCGAGTCCCATCGCAGGAGAGGCTTTAAGTACTGCTGACATCACTGGAATATTATCTACAATAGCGGAGAGGAATCCGACCCCTATATTTGACCATGTTGGCCCAAGTATTGAAGGATCATAAACAACTGCAGCAAGCGCTAACCAACCTATAAAGTATAATGCTCCAACAGCTGCTAAGATACCAAAGAAAAACATCAATGTATTATTTTCAATTTTTGCAATTGATGCAAATACTCCAAAACCTTTTCCATGCTTTCTTTTAAGTCCATAGTCATACATTTTAAGTAAAGCTAAACCAAACATCATACCCCACATGGCAGGGAGATGCAATACTTGATGTGACATTACTGCAGAAAATATTGTAAATATACCAAGTCCCATAACAACCTTAGCACCAGTATCCATTTCAGGTTTAGTTTCTTTTGATAAATCTATTTCAGGAACTGTATTTGGAACTACTCTTGATAGTAAAAATGCTGTTATTAAATAACCAATAATTGCCGCTGGAAACAAAAATAAGAAATCAACAAATGTCCCTTTTCCTGCCGTCCATGCCATAAGTGTAGTAATATCACCAAATGGAGACCAAGCACCACCAGCGTTAGCTGCAACAACAATATTTATAGCACCTGGAACTAAGAACTCTTTATTCTTTTGCTCTATCGTGATAAGAACAGTTGCTAAAATAAGTGCTGTTGTTAAGTTATCCGCAATAGGTGAAAGGAAAAATGCGATAAGCCCTGTAATCCAAAATAACTGTCTATACGTGTAACCTTTTGAGATAAGGTTATATTTTAGTTTTTCAAATACATTCATATGGATTAATGTTTCAATGTAAGTCATAGCAACAAATAAGAAGAAGAAAATACCCGCAATTTCTAGTATTAAATGGTTAGCCTCTTGATGAACCATATCCATATTCAGACCATTTATTGCATAGTATATTGCAACAAGCATAAACATAAACGTACCTATGAGTAAAGCAGGTTTAGCTTTATCTATATGGTAACTCTCTTCCATTGCTATAAAATAGTATCCAACAATAAAAATTGCCAATGCTACAAAACCAACCCAAGTCATAGTAATATCAGGGTGAACCATAGCTTCACCGCCACCTCCACTTGCCATAGCTAATGTGCTTGTTAAACATAGCATAATTAAATACTTTAACATCTTATCTCCTAATTAATTCTGGTGTGTACACCTATAGATTCATCTCTTTGCAGAGCTGATTTCACAATCTCTCTAGCTGTAAGTAAACGAAATTTCAGTAGTCTACCAATATTTTCATTTAAAAGAGCATTAATTGCAGACAAAGCATCATTTAGTCCTCTTTTTGTTCTAACTATTGAGACATTTTCCCACATTATACGTCGAAGTTTATTTTTTTTACTTTTATCTTCTTTTAGGCTCATCACCTCATTGGTTATACCAAAATCAACAAATTCTCTTTTATCATTTGATTGTACAATATCAAGTGCTACTTCCTTTGCAAAAACCAGTCCTTCTAAAAGTGAGTTTGAAGCGAGTCTATTTGCTCCATGAACTCCACTGGAAGCTACTTCACCTATCGCATAAAGACCTTTTACATTAGGAACTCTTCCTTTTAGATCACTCTTGATTCCACCAATAGCATAATGGAATGCAGGGGAGATGGGAACCCTCTCTTTAGGAACATTAAAACCTAAAGCTCTTAAATTTTTACAAATATTTGGAAACCTCTCCTCAAAATATTTTTCATCGAAATTATTAAACGCTAAATAGAGTTGCATTCCTGTCTTTTTCTTATACTCATACATAGATTTACTTACTATATCACGTGAGGCGAGTTCCCCTCTTTCATCATACTCAAATAAAAACCTTTTACCCTTTTCATCTTCAATGGTTGCACCCTCACCTCTTAAAGCCTCTGTTAGCAGCATTTTTTGAGCCTTCTCACTATCTACAAATACTGTTGGATGGAACTGTAACATCTCCATTCTCTCCAGCTCTATGCCTTTCATAATACAGAGACCTTGCATATCAGCACTTATACATGGTGCATTTGTGTGATACTCATAAAGCGAGCCAACTCCACCACTCGCGATAATTACATTGTCCGCATATATATTTCTACATTGACGATGATCTAAAACTGTTACACCATAGCACTCGCCATCTTTAATAAGGAGATCAACAACACGTGTATCACCAAGCATCGAGTGAGGGTTATGTTCTAATAAAAAATGGTGTAAATATCTACCGGTAGCATCTCCACCGGCATGGAGGATTCTCTCGCATGAATGGGCTGCTTCTTTTGTATATAGAAGCTTCCCGTCCTCATCATGGTCAAATTCAAACCCTTTCTCTATCAAATCATCTATAGCCTCAATAGAGTTTTCACTCATGATCTTTACAGCCTCTTCATCACAGAGTCCAGCACCAGCTTCTAAAGTATCTTTTATATGAAATGGAATGTCAGCCTTATCTCGTGCCAATGCAACTCCGCCTTGTGCATAGAAAGTATTACATTTAAAAGTCTCACGTTTGTTGATAATAAGGACTTTTTTATCTTTTGGCAGTTTCATTGCTGCATATAGTCCGGCAATTCCGGCACCTATAATGATTACATCAAACTTCATCTACTTCTCACTATCCTTATTATTATCTATATTTTGCTTCTGTATTATAAACTCCACATTTTCATCACCTTGGGGTGCATCTTCAGTGTAAAAAGGCGCCGCTTTATATCCACATGCACTAACACTTAACAAAAACACTGCTATAATAAACATATGAAAAATGCCAGTCAAATTATTTCCTCTATTCAAAATAAACCTCAATTTTCTAAACTCTCTCGCTTTGCATGTATAAAGAGAATAGAGTCTATTTTTGTACCAGCTTTGCAAAGAATGATAAAATTTGCATACATAAAGAATGAAACTCTCTATTTTGTTCTTAATCATCCAGCTGGCAAACAAGAGTTTGATAATAATATACAAAATATTAAAAGCGCTTTAAATTTCCATACTCCTGAGGAATGCAGTGAGACTTTGATACGAGATATAAAAGCATTTGTCACTCATACCCCAAAAGTAGCCATAAAAACAGAACCTAAACAGGCACAAAAATATACAGAGAGAGCGACTGGTAATTTTAATATCAATATCAAAGATGAAAAACTAAATAGCTTAATAAGAACTATTCAAGATATAATTAAAGCACAAAATGACACTTAAAGAGACTGTAAAACAACTTCCTTCATCACCTGGTGTCTATCAATATTATGACAAAAATGGCAGATTGCTTTATGTTGGAAAGGCAAAAAATCTCAAAAATCGTGTAAAGAGCTATTTCAGCTCAAACTTATCACTCAGAATAGATAAAATGATTTCACAAACTGTCTCTATGGACTATATAGTGGTGAACTCTGAGCATGATGCACTTATCTTAGAGAACTCGCTCATCAAGCAATTGAATCCAAAATACAACATTCTCTTACGTGATGATAAAACCTATCCATATATATATGTTGATAATGCAGATAAATTTCCAAGATTTGAGATAACGAGAAAAATTATAAAAAGTAAAGATATCAATTACTATGGTCCCTACTCCGTTGGGGCTAGAGATATTTTGGATTCTATATATGAAATATGCAAACTTGTACAGAAAAAAGGGTGTCTTAAATCAAAAAAACTCTGTCTCTATCACCAGATAGACAAGTGCCTCGGTCCTTGTGAACTTCCAATAACGCAGAGCAGGTACAAAGAAGAGTTAGACTTAGCAACCAATCTTATACAGAACAAGGGCACTCTAATAAAAATGCTCCAAGATAAAATGTCTTTTTATGCTGAGGAGATGCGTTTTGAAGAGGCTGCAGAGCTAAGAGACAGAATAGAAAAAATCAGTCGCTCTGAGATAAAGAGTGAAATAGACTTTGCTAGCAATGAGAACTATGATATTTTTGTAATACAAAACTCAGATACAAGAGCGGTAGTTGTGCGTGTATTTATGCGCGAAGGAAAGATAATCTCCTCATCGCACGATTTCATTCAACTTAACGATGGGTTTGATGAGGATGAATTATACAGTCGCGTTTTACTAGAGTTTTATTCAGGTGAAAAGCCTCCTATCATCGCTCCTGTTTTATTGGCAAAAAATTTTGAAAACATCGATATTATAAAAGAGCATCTTAGTAAATTATTTGAGAAAAAAGCCTCACTAATCGTTCCCTTAAAAGGAAAAAAGAAACAGCTCATCGAGTTAGCTCTGCTAAATGCCAATGAACTTCTAAGAAGAGATAAGAACTCTAACAACAGAAAAATCTTAGAAGATTTAAAGGAGTTGTTTAGTTTACAAAAAATTCCTTCTCGTGTAGAAGTATTTGACAACTCTCATATGTCTGGTGTTGCAACCGTTGGGGCAATGATAGTTTATGAGAATGAGAAGTTTAATAAAAAAAGTTATAGAACTTATCATCTTGAAGCTAAAGATGAGTACGCTCAGATGAGAGAAACTCTAAGTAGAAGAGTTGAGAGTTTCTCTAAAAATTCTCCACCAGATTTATGGGTAATAGATGGTGGAGCAACACTTCTTAAATTAGCATCTGAAATTTTAGAATCAAATGGTGTTTATTTAGACGTGATTGCAATATCCAAAGAGAAGATAGATGCCAAAGCTCACCGAGCAAAAGGTAAGGCAAATGATATACTACATACTAAAGATGAAATATTTAGGCTAAAAAACTCAGACAAGAGACTTCAATGGGTTCAAAATTTACGAGATGAGGCTCATCGCTCAGCAATTACATTTCATAAAAAAACAAAACTAAAACTAGATAAAGAGAGTAAACTACTGACTATCAAAGGTATTTCAGAGGCTAAGATCATAAAACTTTTAAAACATTTTGGAACTTTTGAAGAGTTGAAAAAAGTGACAGTTGAGGAAATAAGTACAGTTTTAAGCCAAAAAGATGCAGAAACTATTAAAAAATATTACAACTAAGTTTTATTTTCATTCATTTATGATATATTTGTGATAATTATAGTTTTAGCACTAAATATAAGGTTTTTTAATGAGCACAGAACAAGAATTTGTAGATCTTAGAGTAACACCTGTTGATGAAGAGTATATGTATGTTGGTGATGTTATCATTAGCCAGACTGATTTGAAGGGCCAAATAGTATATGCCAATAGAATGTTTTGCGATACATCCGGATATAGAGCGAGTGAACTAAATGGACAGCCACATAATATTATCAGACATCCAGATATGCCAAAAGCTGCGTTTGAAAAGATGTGGGAAACAATAAAATCCGGTCAAACTTGGAACGGTCTAGTTAAAAACCTGAGAAAAGATGGCTTATACTATTGGGTTGATACAGAGATACTTCCTCTTAAAGACTCTGAGGATAATGTTACAGGGTATATAGCTGCAAGAAAACCTGCCTCACGTAAAAATATTGAAGAGACAAAAGAGATCTACGCAAAAATGCTAGAAATAGAAAAATCATAAGGACGAGGAATAGTTAATGTTAATTTATAATTTTCAAAAAGAATTTGTCGGTATAGATGAAGCAGATTTAGAAGTATTTGGCTTTGCTAATCTTTCTGAACTAAAAGCAGAGTCATCTGACTTTGCAGATATGTTCGTACGAACGCCAGGATATATTCATAACTTTAAACATGTGCACTGGATAGACTTTGTGACATGTGCAGACCCTTCTGAGCAATCAAAAGTAATTATAGAAGTAAACTCTAAAACTTATAAAGCAGTTTTGAGTATTGATACTGTTTATCTCTCAGATAATCCAACTTCAAAAGCTTACTTAATCAACTTAAATAATTTAAGAGGTTTGACTCTTCAAGAAAATGGAGAATTTTCTGAAGATATTGCTAGAAAAAAACCTCCAAAAATTGAACCTACTATTGGTCATGCATTTAATATTCCTGATGAAGAAGATGAAGTAATAAGTGAGAAGAGCCCTGAACTTGAAGGCTTCAAGCCGTTTGAAGATCTTCATGAGACACCTCAAGTGGAAGAAGCTGTAGAAGTTCAAGAACCTGCACCAACAGTGCCATTAGATATATCTTTTGATGATGACATTGATGAGTCTATATTTAATAAAGCTGAAGAAGAGACAATCGCTGTTGAAACTCCAAAAGTAGATGTTGAAGAAAAAATTTCACTTGATCCACTTAGTCTAGACTTGGATGACTTAGGTTTCGAAGAAGATGAAAAGCCTAAAGAGAAAGCTCCCGTAGTAGTAGCAGGCGGAGAAGAAGATGATGGTTTTGATTATAGCTATAACTACGATCCACAAGTTGCCTCTGATGAGCTTGGACTTCCTATTGACTTAATTGAAGAGTTTATTCAGGATTTCATAGCTCAAGCCAAAGAGTTTAAAGATGAGTTGTATAGTTCTTTAGATGAGGGTGACTTAGATAATGTACAAATTCTTTCACACAAACTCAAAGGTGTTGCGGCAAATCTTAGAATAGAAGATGCGTTTAACACATTGAGTATTATAAATACTTCTTCAGATATCTCTGAGGTAGGAAAATATCTTAATATATTCTATAAAATAATTGCTAAGTTATCTGGTGAAGAGATTCAAATGGCTCAACCAGTTGCTAGCCAAGCAGTTGAGGACAAACAAGCAGAAGTAGAAATTATCGACACTCCAAAGCTAAGTAGTATAGAAGATAATGATGATCTTTTTGGAGATGACCTCCTTGTGGACTTTAAGGAAGATGAACCTGAAGTAAAAGAAGAAGTACTCAGTACTAAAGAAGAGGAAGCAGATGATGATTTATATCTAGACTTTGATGTGGGTATAAAAGATTCTGAAGTACCAGAAAAAATTGAGATGCCAGAACTAGCCGATGATGATTTCTTAAATGACAGTACTGAAGAGACAGTTGATGTTGATGACTTACTTTCTGCCGATGAAAAGATAGAAGAAGTAGATGACAAGATAGATATAGATTTTGCTGATGAGATTGAAGTGCCAACTGTCGAAGAAGATGAAATATCTATTGACTTTGCCGAGGAAGAAGACGAAGTACTTGATATTGAATACTCTAAAGAGTTAATCGCAAATGAAATTGGATTAGACCAAGAAAGCTTTAATGAAATATTTGAAGACTATATTCAAGATTCTCAATCTTCTGCAAACACTATACGTGAAGCGGTAACAGAAGGTGATTTTACAAAGTGCAAAAAAGAAGCTTTAAAGTTAAAGGGCATGAGTGACAATATGAGAGTTCACGCTTTTAAAGAGGAACTTTCAAGTTTAACTAACTCAACAGATAAAGATGAGCTGCTTAAAGCAGTTAAAAAAATAGATGCAGTTATTGCACAAATTTCAAAATAAAGGTCTAGATAGATGCAATTAGGATTAAAAAACAGACTAAGGCTAATCAGTCTCTTTCCAATTATTATTCTTTTCTCTATTACGAGTTATTTCGTTTACGACTCGTATGAAAATTATAGAGCAGCTCAATTATTACAAGATAAACTATCTGCGAACAGACAGTTAAATGAACTAGTTGGAAATATATCTCGTGAGAGGGGTATGACGGTTATGTACCTAGGGAACTCATCTCCCAATACACTTCGTTCTCTAGAACAACAGAGAAAAATTGTTGATGAGAAAGGGGCTTCATACTTAAAAAATGTAAAAGAGAATGTTGTTTTACATGACCACTCAAATGGTATTCACAACTGTAAAACTTGCACAAACTCTGAGTTAATTGCAGCATCTTTAAAAAGTATAAAAAGTACTAGACTACTCGTTAATGAACATCAAACAGACTTCAAAACTGTTTATACAGATGTATACGGTAAAGCTCAACGTAAAGCGATACTACAACTTGAAGAGATTATCTCAAACCAGATGGACTCTGAAATCAATGAACTTTCATCAAAGTATATCTCTTTTGTTAGATCTAAAGAGTTTACATCTGCGGAGAGAGATTACATCTCATATACTATTGCGAGTTCTGCTGAACTTGAAGAAGAGGAACTTAACTTATGGATTTCACTTATAGCAAAAGCAGATGCAATCAGTTATGACACGCTTCAAGATAAAGCATTAGTTGCTCAGCTTGATGAACTATTTAAAAATGAAGATTCACTAGAACTTTTTCAAGATATTAACAGCGAAAGAGCGGGAATCGTTGCAGCTACAACTACAGGTAAGTATGAGACTAGTTCAGGTATATGGTTCACAATGCTATCTGAAAAAATAAACACTCTCTCTCAAGCAGAGGATTTAGTTCTTACGGCAATGGATAACAGAGCTGTTCAAGTTAAAGTTGATGCTCTACAGTTTCTTACTATTACACTATCTATCTGGGGTATCTCTATTATCCTTGCAGTTCTAGGTTTTCTACTTTCAAATGAGATTGCTAGAAATATCAAGAACCTTGAAGAGGTACTAAAAAGAGTTGCGGTTGATGCTAAAAATATTGAAGGTAATGAGATTCATGAGAGTGATATTAATCTTGATACTGCAAACGGTACTGCACAGGCATACGAGCTACTTGAAGAGATTATTGACCAGACAAGAAGAGATAAAGAGTCAGCGCAAGAGGCAAGTGAAGCTAAGTCAATGTTCCTTGCAAATATGTCACACGAAATTAGAACTCCTCTAAACGGTATTGTTGGTTTTACAGAGCTTCTTAAAGATACAGGGCTTGAAGAAGAGCAGCATGAGTTTGTTGAAATTATTGAAAAATCATCTGAAAATCTTCTTGAAATTATCAACAATATTCTTGACCTTTCTAAAATTGAGAGTAATAAACTTGAAATTGAAGATATCGCCTTTAACCCTATTGAAGAGTTTGAATCTGCTGTTGAAGTTTATGCGGTACGTGCAAGTGAGAAACATATTGACCTTGGTTGTTTTATTGATCCTGAACTTGAACATCCAATCAAAGGTGATCCGACTAAGATCAAAGAAGTTATTATTAACCTTCTATCAAATGCAGTTAAATTTACTAGTAGCTCAGGTTCTATCAATGTTGATATCAGAAAACTTGATTCGGATGCGAATGGTAAAACTAGAGTAAGATTTGAGATTCAAGATAGTGGTATTGGTGTAACCAGTGAACAAAAAGCTAGAATCTTTGAAGCTTTCTCTCAGGCCGATACATCTATTACACGTAAATATGGTGGTACTGGTCTAGGTCTTACAATTTCAAGTAGATTTATTGAACTAATGGGTGGTCAGCTAGACCTTCATAGTGAACCAGGAAAAGGTACTACATTTTACTTTACAGTTGACTTTGAAGAGATTGAAACACTCAACGAGAGTGGCAAAGGCTCTTTTGCAAGTATTAATGCACTGGTATTACAATCAGCTCATAAAACTAAACGTCAAGAGACTTATCTATTAGAGTACTTAGATTTCCATGGCGTGAGCTATACACTCTTTAAAGATATAGGTGAGCTAGAGAATCTACAGAGACAGATTAACTATGATCTTATCTTTGTTGATTATGATTATACTAAAGAGGATCTCTTACCAGAGTATGACAAGCTACCACAAGAGCTAATTTTACTTACTAAATCTTACTTTATGAAAAAAATCGATTCTATGAATCTTAATATATTTAAAACTCTTTATGAGCCTTTAAATAGTTCAAAAGTAAAACAAGTTCTTGAAAACTACCATAACGAAAACTTTAATGCTCAAAAAGCTAAAAAACAAAATCGTAAAAAATTCAAAACTAATGCATCTAAATTCAATGCTAATGTACTAGTTGCTGAAGATAATATCATTAACCAGAAACTAATAAAAAGAACTCTGGAAGACTTAGAGTTAACTGTTGATGTTGCATCTAATGGTCTTGAAGCATTCCAAAAAAGAAAAGATGGTAATTTTGACTTAATATTTATGGATATACAGATGCCGTTTATTGATGGTGTTGAAGCTACTAAAGAGATTTTACAGTATGAAGAGGATTATAGTCAGCCTCACGTTCCTATTATTGCTTTAACAGCGAATGCACTAAAAGGAGATAGAGAGAGATTCTTAAGAGCTGGCCTTGATGAGTATACTACTAAACCGTTGGTTCGTGCAGAAATTGTATCTCTACTAAACCACTTTTTAGCAGACCACGCTCTGGATGATACTACTCCTCCTCCACCAGCACCAGCTGTTGAAACTGTAGATGATCATAAAGATATCAAAATAGAAGATGCTGTTGAAGATGCAGACTTTATAATTGATGTACCTGATTTTGGAGAAGAGAGTTTAAATACAGTAGGTGAACCTATTGAGGATGTAATTGAGATAGATGAACCGGTAATTACTACTGAGAAGGCATCTTTCAAAGCAGATATCCTTCTAGCTAAGAAAAGTGCTTTTGAGACAAAACTATTTGTAAAACTTCTTGATTCACTAGGTTATACATACGAAACTGCTTCTTCTTCTGAAGAACTAACAGGAATGATTGAAGCAAACAGCTATAAAGTTATTATGTTTGATAGAGAGTGTGAAGAGCTTAACTTAGAAGACTTTGCCTCTTTAGTTAAAGAATCAAATATCGGCAGAGATTTAGATACTTATCTAATTCTTATAAATGACGCTTCATCTCAAGATAATAGTGATGACGTACTATATGTACATGAAATTATAAAAAATGTAGTTAACAGAGATTTACTAAGACTACTTTTTGAAAAATTTATTTAAGGAATATTTAGATGACAAGAAACGATTTAATAGTATTAGCCGTAGATGATGATATGATAAACTTAAAACTTTTAAAATCTATGCTCAAAAAGAGTGGTAGAGTTGCAGAAGTTGTAGAAGCAAAAAATGGTTCTGATGCCATTGGAGTACTTAAAAGTAGAGAAGATATAGATCTTATTCTGCTTGATATAATCATGCCTATCATGGGTGGAATTGAGATGTTAAAAGTAGTACGTGCTGATGATAATCTTCGTCAACTGCCTATTATTGTTCTTACAACTGATGAGACTAAGAAAAGTGAAGCGTTGGAGTTTGGAGCGAATGGTTTCTTAATGAAACCTATCAGAAGTGAAGACTTAATTAAAAAGATGGCTACTGTAATAGTTTAAAAAACTCTAAACAGGTTCTACTAAATAAGAACCTGTTTTAAAACTTCCTCTACTCTTGTTACGCCTATAATCTCTAAAGTTTCTCTAACCTCTTTTGGTATATCTTCGAGGTCTCTTTCATAATTTTTAGCGGGTATTAACACTTTTGTCATTCCAGCCTTATGCGCAGCAATCAGTTTCTCTTTTAGTCCACCTATTGGCAGCACATCTCCACTAAGAGAGACTTCACCAGTCATTGCGATTTCCGAGCGAATCTTTTTTGAGCTTAGTATTGAAGAGATAACACTTACCATCGCTATACCGGCACTTGGACCATCTTTTGGTGTTGCACCATCTGGAACATGTACATGAAGGTCATAACGTTTATAAACTTCACTGGCATCTATTTTAACCTCATCTTCTTTCTCTTTAAATGTCACAGGTATATTTTCAGAAGAAATCTTAAGTTTTTTTGTATCTATAAGAGTTTTTACAACACTCATTGCAATCCTAGCTGACTCTTTCATTACATCACCTAGACTACCAGTTAACTGCAGGTTACCCTTACCTTTGATACGAATGGACTCTATTTTTAATACATCCCCGCCAACAGCTGTCCACGCTAATCCATTAACAACACCTATAACAGGAATTTTATCAGTTTTTTCTATTTCAAAAACACTTTTGTCAAAGAACTCTTTTAAATTTTTCAGACTAACCGACACCTTACTAACATCTGGATGTTGCAGTATATCTTTTGCAACCTTCCTACTCATGTCTGCTATACGGCGACGAAGATTACGCACCCCAGCCTCACGTGTATAACTATGTATAAGCTCTTTTAGTGCAGGCTTAGAGATACTAAGCTCTCTATTTTTAAGCCCATGCTTTTTAAGCTCTTGAGGAATCAGATATCTTTTTGCAATCTCAAATTTCTCTTGAGGAGTGTATGAGCTTACAGTAATAAACTCCATTCTATCACGCAGTGGTGCAGGAATACGTCCTACATCATTTGCAGTGGCAATAAAAATCACATTACTCAAGTCTAAATCAAAGTTTAGATAATAATCTCTAAATTCACTATTTTGTTCAGGGTCTAAAATCTCTAAAAGTGCAGCCGTTGGGTCCCCTCTTTGAGAACGTGAGACTTTATCTATCTCATCCAAGACTATAACAGGATTCATCTTTTTAGCATCAATAAGACCTTGAGTAATACGCCCCGGCATAGCTCCAACATAAGTACGTCTATGTCCTCTTAGCTCATTAACATCTTCTAATCCACCAAGAGCAATTCTAATCAATGGACGTTTCAATGCTGTAGCTATTGAGTTAGCAAGAGAAGTTTTACCAACACCCGGAGGTCCTGAAAAACAGAGGATTGCCCCTGCACTATTTTTTTGCGAAATACCACGAAGTTCAAGTAGTTCTTTTACTGCGAAATACTCAACTATTCTCTTTTTTGGTTTTTCAAGTGAAAAATGGTCTTCATCTAACTGCTTTTCAACATTGTCAATTTTAAGAGCTTTTTTAGCTATATCACCAAATGGAATATCTAAAACCCAATCAAGATATGTCTGAGTCATCGAAGCATCTGAAGAGTCAGGATGCATACGTGAGAAGCGCTCTACTTGCTTATTAATCTCTTTAAAGGCATCTTCACTCATCTTCTCTTTTTTAGCTTCAAGTTTCACTCTATACTCTTCTATCTCTTCATCTCTGGAAGTATCAGTGCCTAACTCTTTTTGAATCTGTTTAAGTTGCTCTTTTAAAAAGTACTCTTTATTTACTTTTTCTATGTGAGTATGCACTTTAGAGCGTATCTCTTTTTGTAGTTTATTCGCTTCAATCTCATCTATAAGATAGTCAATCAGATCCAAGAACCTTTTTTCAGTATCTGCTTCAAGAAACAGGTTATATGCCTGCTCTTTTTTTAACTTAACTGTTGAGCAGATCAGATCAATAATACGGTTATGATCATGATTCTCTTCTATAGTTCGCAGCAGATCAGGTGGGAAGTAATTACTAACACTGGAGAGTGTTCTCACTTTCTCTCTCACTATCTCTAAAATCGCATCTATCTTAAGAGAGTTTACACTGATTGGTTCTATTATATCTACGTGAGCAGTCAGTGGAGTATCAGATACTTCATAAAGAGTTTTTGCTCTCGCTAATCCTTGGAACAGGACCTTAACTCTACCATCAGGCAGGGCAACTTTTCTCATTATTGAACCAACTACTCCCGCATCATAAAGAGATTCAAAATCTCTTTGACCCTCATGAGCTGGTTTGGTTGGACAGATAATGACTAGTGAGTTCTCTTCAATTGCATGAGTTGCTGCGTTTATATTATTCTCATCACTTAAAAACAGTGGTGAGATCATAAATGGGTATAAAAAAAGTTCATCCTCGGCTATTACCGGAATATCAGCTGGAAAATCTCCATAGTTACTTAGTTTCATTAAAAACCTTTCTATTATATAATTATTGAACTCTTGAGTTCATCGATGTTTGTAATTTAATCTTTTGTATTTAAATCGTTAATATTTTCTTCTTCATTTACAGAGTTACGTGAGACAACACTTCTTGTATCTGGTACCATAAAACCATACCAGCTGGAAGTTCCGTCACCCTCAAACCAAGAACGATACCAAGAAGAATTCGCTCTATCTATCTCTTCCCATTTAATCCACGGTTGTGGTTTAATTGAACGATAATAGGCAGCACTTTTAGGCTTATCAATTCTCTCATAAAGGTCAGCAATAGTCTCATTTAGAGCAGCATCAGCCATATAAAGATTTGTTACCATTGTGTCTAAAATATCATTATACATGGAATTTGGATAGTTCAAACGAAATTTTTTCGCTTCATTTATCGCTTCACTAATCAAGGCCTGGTCACGTCTAGGATTTGGAAGAGCCATGTATTTCGCTTTTATCTTTAAAAACTCTGCAAACTCTTTTTCATTTGGATTTGCATATCTTTTTACATACTCATTTAAAAAATGCTCACTTAGCAGATACTCTTCGAAATGCATATGTGCAATTGCTAGAATCATAGTAGCTTCCGGTAGAAGAGGAGAACCAACATGCTCACTTTGAAGTGAAGAGTAGTAGCTATCAGCCTTATCAATACTACCATCCGAGATGGACTTTACAATCTTTGCATACCAATAAACAGCTGGTTTGTTATACTCTTCTAAATCCTTAGAACATCCACTAAAAAAGATAAATGCAGTTAGAGACGCCAGTAAAAAGTTTGTTTGTAATTTCATAAAATATATTCCTAGTTATAAATAGGTTGTTATTTTATCCAAAAGATATATAACGCTCTTTAAACCATGGAAGTTTATACTACAGATTAGGTACGTTTTGTGCTTAAAGTGCTATAATAAACAAAATATTTAAAAGGTTTTTAATGAAATTTGATTTTAGTCTGCCTCTTTTAGGCTTTGAAAACATAAAACAGGTAGAACTTCAAAAAATTGATGA
>Ga0209345_10001903_pt1 | contig 24078 bp, 23 predicted proteins | sample Cruoilmetagenom7_FD_187294 | JGI IMG/M metagenome (GOLD analysis project Ga0209345, IMG submission 187294) | Oil polluted marine microbial communities from Coal Oil Point, Santa Barbara, California, USA - Sample 7 (SPAdes) (version 2) | ecosystem: Environmental > Aquatic > Marine > Oil seeps ...
ATAAACTTATTAAACTAAGTATTTGAGTATCCCTTTATTTTGAATTATTTAATATATTATTCATACAATTTTGTATATAATCCTATAGTTTCATAAGAGTATAATTAAAAAGGATTTCAATTGAAATTGAACTTTAGAAGAGGTAGTGCGTTTGCTTCTAAAAAGGTACATAAATATCTAAATACAGTGTCAAAAGATGATATTAAAAATATAACCGTTATTAGGCATGCAGCGATTGGTGATTTTATGAATATAAGACCATTTCTAATCGAGTTAAGAAGCTTTTTTCCTAATGCAAAAATAACTTTAAGTGTTATAGAACATTATATGTATGGCATACCAGATGACCTTATTGATGAAGTTCATGTAATGAGTAGATATATCTCTTCAAACAAAGGCAAAAAATCTAGTTTATTAACTAGAATTAAGCAAGCCAAAGAGTTACCCCCTCAAGATATTATTTTTGATTTAACAGATAGTACTATCACACTGCTTCTAGTAATACTATCAAATGCAAAATTAAAAATCGGATATCCATATAGGTCTATAAGAAGATTATTTTACGATATTGCTACTTTAAGAAGTGATTTTGTTGTTGAAGCACAATCAGTACTTCATATGTTAAATATACTTGGAGCCAAAACAAAAACTCCACTGGTTTATGATAATAATAAAAAATATCCAAAAAATGACGTAAAACAAATAGTTTATTTTGCTGGTGCATCAGTTAAAAATAAATGTTGGGAAGAAGAAAAATTTAAAGTTCTTATTGATAAGTTATCAGATGAGTATAAAGACTATAATCATCTAATACTTCAAGGTATTGGTGAAGATGAAAAATTTTTAAAGATATATGAACCATTAAAAGAAAAATCAAATGTATTGCTTAGAGAAACTTCACCTATAGAAAATGTAATGCAATTACTCTCAGATAGCAGATGTTTAGTTTCTAATGATACTGGGGTTAGAAATATGGCAATATCATTACAAACACCCACAATTGGTATATTTTTCGATATTCCTCCATTTAGATATTGGCCAAGGGAAGAAAAGCATGATTGTGTTTTTAATATAGAATATACTACTCCAGATATAGACTCCGTATATAATTCAACAAAGATGATGATAGATAAACTATATGAAAAATAAAAATATTTTAGAATTATGTTTATCAGATGGGCTTGGAGGACTTGAACTTTTTGCAGCGAGTTGCTACAAAAGTTTTTCTAAACATACATCTTGTAAATTAGTGATTTCACCAAATCAGAAACTTGATAATTATCTTGAAGACGAAGAAAAGTATTATATAAATAGAAATAAGATTTTTCCTATTTTTCCTGCCATAAAGCTTGCTAAGTTTATTGATAAAAATGATATTGATATTATTCATTTTCACTGGACTAGAGATATTATAACTGCAGTACTAGCTAAGCTAATAAGTAAGAAAAAACCAAAGTTAGTCCAGAGTAGGCATATGAATATAACAAGATTTAAAAATGATATATATCATAGATGGCTATACAAAAATATAGATATGATTCATGCTGTTACAAATAAGTTAAATGAAGATATTAAAAAATATGTACCTAGTGAGGTAATACCAAAAATTGAAATGATTTACCTTGGTACAAAAGTTCCAGATATTAATAAACAAAAACTTGAACAACTATCAAAACAATACAAAATTAATGATGAGTTTATAGTGGGAATTGTTGGTAGAATAGAGGAAGAAAAAGGACAATATAAATTAATTGAAGCAATCAATAAATTAAAACTTTTAAATATAAAGGCTATTATAGTTGGTTCTGCTATGGATGAAGAATATTTTGAGAGTTTGAGAACAAAAGTTGAATACTATAATCTTAGTGATAAAATTATATTTGCAGGTTTTTCAAAAGATGTAAACGAATATATGCAACTTTTTGATGTCAATATACTAGCAACTAGCAATGAAACATTTGGACTTGTGATTATTGAGGCAATGGCAAATAAAACTACTGTTATCACTACTAATAAAGGTGGACCTTTGGAGATTATAGAAGATAAAATCAATGGTCTATTATTTGATGGTAGCATTGATGATTTAGCAAATAAGATAGAACAACTATATAAGGATAGAAATTTAAAACTGCAATTATCTAACGCAGGCTATCAAACAGTTATAAAGAAATTCAACAAAGATATACAATTAATGGAACTATATAATGCTATTACAAAAATATAAAAAAGAAGATATGCATAATATAAATAAAATAGGCATTATCATGTTTGGATTATTTGGTGATGTACTTCTTAGAACCCCTGTAATTAGAGCATTAAAAGATATTTATCCTAATGCACAAATCGTTGCAATAGTAGATACAATAGGTGAAATTGTACTTTCAAATAATGACTATGTAGATAAAATAATTCTTCTTAAAAAAGATAAATCTAATAAACTAAAGAATAATATCAATAAACTAAATTGCTTACTCGCAATAAGAGATGAAAAATTTGATTTATTAGTTAATCTATACAATGGTGGTTCCTCACCTTTTTTCGTCTTTTTATCAAATGCTAGATATAAATTGGGGTTTTGTAATCAGGACAAAGAGTATATTTATAATGTTTATAATGAATGTAGTGATGATAGATTAAAAGATGAACAAACTTTGAACTCATATATGATTTCAATTGTTGAGCCTTTAAGTTCAAAAAAGTATTCTTTAAAACCTGTCTTTGATATAAAAAAGACGATTGAGAATGAGATAAAAGAATATCTACTAAACTTCGATTATGATATAAATAAAGTATATACTTTAAATCTGGGTTCTAGTAAAGAAAATAAAATGCTAGAGAATGAAAAATATCTATACTTGATTAAATATATATATGATAAGTATGGTTTCTTACCTGCAATAATTTCAAATCCAGGGCAAGAATATTTGCAAAATAATTTTATAAATGACTTTTTAGAACCCCAAAATATTCCATTTATTAAACTGGATGAATTATCTCTTGAAAAAGTAGCATCAGTTATAAACTTAACTAAATTTATAATTACCCCAGATACAGGTTTAATGCATTTAGCGATGGCTTTTGATACTTTTATTTATACAATATTTGTATATACTCACCCAATTTTTGTTGATCCACAAAATAATCAATTTATATCAGTATATGATTATTTTGATGAAGAAAAACTTTACCAACATCAAGATATATCTACTCAAACACTCGTAGAAAAAATAGATATATTGTTTAAAAGACTAAGCTAAAGATATATTATATTTTTTTGATTATAATATAAATTTGAGCTAAAGCATCATTATGAGTTTGATCCATAGGTAATCTTAGACAATGAGATAGTCCATTATTTACACTTTTTCTAAGTCCAAATATTTTAAATATTGATGAAAATTTTCTTACTATATTCATATATCTATAAGCATTATCTCTAGAATAAACTGAATGGTATAAATGACTTCTTTTAAAACCAGTATCTTGCAACTCAACTTTAATTAATTCTGAACTATCTAACGTTTTAACTAAGTCCAATATATTGTATGATTTAGATGACCAACTATCTCTTTTTGATATAGTAAACGTATATTTATGATCATCATTAAACAAACTGGGAAAATACCCTTGTTCATATAAGTCCTCATCAGGAACTGTAAAAATCAGATGACCATCTTTTTTTACTAATTTCCACCACTCAGCAATTGCATTTAAAGGATTATTCATATGTTCTAGACAGTGTGAGGAAAAAACATAATCATATTGTTTACCTACATACTTTGTTATTTCATTAGCATCACCGTCATCCATATCAAATGCTCTTGCTGTTGGCATAATCGGATCTAGACCACATCCGATATCTATCCCATCACCTTTAAATATATTTTCTTCAAGTTCACCCATCATTTCTCTTGTTTTTGACGCTTCATTTCCCATATATATACCCCTATAAATTTATTTAAAATTGTAACATGTTAATGTATTTTTTTATTAGTACTTATTTCCATATGCGATATCTTATTAAATAAGCCCGCAAATAATGCAAAAAACACCATTGCATTCATTGTATGAAATGTTGTATTTCCAAGTGACCACAAGAAAAATCCAACAATAAAAGTTAAACTTAGTATCTTATTTACATTTGATATAAAACTCAATCTAAATATTGAATAAAATATTAATATCATAGCAATTAAACCAACTATACCAAGTTGGAGTCCAATTATTAAGAACATATTATGATTATCTCCAAATTCAGACAAAAATTTCGGATCAAATCCCCTTTTTTGCGCATAATATTCTATATCTGCTGTGTCGTTACCAATACCTTTTCCATAAAGAAAATTATCTTTAAAATTATCAACCCCAACAATCCACAAAGAGACTCTTTGTGAAAATCCATCAGACTTATAGTTATTATCGTATATCATAGCTTTAATACCATTACTTGCATGATTAAATTTATGATTAAAATTAGGACTATAATTATATGCCACTACTAAAGTACTTATAATTAGTACCATTGAGATAAAAAAAGCAGTTAATTTACTTTTAAAGCTCATAAGTACACTTATAAAAATCAATACTACAAATGTTACTTGTCCTGTTCTTCCACCATTTATAAATAGATTTATCGCAGAACTTGCAAAAAAAGCAGCATATAAAAATTTCAACTTGATATTTTCTTCAGTTTCGTCCATTAATCTTGTAAGCAACAAGATACTTGTAAAAGCCAAATATACACTATAATCTACATGACTCATAAATGGAGATGGATCCCTTGGCAAAATATTTTTATACTTCCATAACTCAAAAAATATCCCATAAGACATTACTTCACTTATAAACATACCACTTAAAAAAGCTGAAAATATTAGTTTAATATACTTGGTATCTAGGGATGAATAAATAGGTAAAATTATTAGAAAATGCCTATATTTCGCTATATAATCTAAAGCAAAAACTGTATCACTAGCCCATGGAATAGAGATAACACTAAATAAAACAAGCATAAAAAAACCTATAAACAATAAGTTCTTTTTATAGAGGTTATATTTATATCTCCAATTTCCTTGAATAATCCACGTTAGAAGGATTAAGGTCTCAAAAATATTTACTCCAGCTTTTGAAATTGGTAATGCAAAGGCATATCCTATTAAAAGATAGTTTATAATTTTATTGTAATCTATTTCTTTCATTAATTACTTTTTCCTGAAATAAATTTTGTATCTTTTACATATTTATTTGTTTGATCAACATAACTAACATCGTGAGAATATTTTTTACTATCAATAGCAGCTATTATATTTATACATATTAAATATACAATAACTGGTATGAAATATTTACTTATTTTATCTAGCTCAAATTTCTGCACATAAAGTAAAAAAGGCATAAGAGCATATGGAAATACAATAATCAGATGCCAATAACTAAAAACTATAGGAGAGAGAACAGCACTTATAAATATACCTACTAATGCTCCTAGCAGATAGATAGTTACCCATGTTTCATTATCTATTTTAACCATTATCCTATTAAAAAATGTACCTTTAACCTGTGTGTAAAAATATTTATTTGCCTTAAACGATATCCAGATAGTTAAAGCACCAAATGCAAAAAGAACTATTTGATATGTATATTTTAATATTTGCTGAAGTATATGAGAAGCTGTAAGCCAATCAAAATTAGCACCAGTAATCAATTTATTTGTAAAAATAAAAGAACCATATCTAAGCCAATAAAGAAAAGCTTTTAAAACAGGATAAACATGAATACCACCCCAACCAATATATCTATCACCGCTTGAATTATTGTTTTGTCTAATAGATTCATTTTGCATAAACTCTTGGATATAAGGAATAAGTGAGCCTATAATGACAACAAATGAAAAAACTATGCCATACCAATTTATTTTTATAATATTTTTATAAAATAAATAAGCACTCATTACAGCTAAAATCACCCATGAATAATGAAGCTGCATAGCCATACCGATAGAGAGTATATGCAAAAAAGAATATGTAAAAGATTTTTCATCCTTCATTTTAAAAGCGGTCCAAAGATGTAAAGCGCTAAAGAAGAAAAGATATGATGGGTTATAAAGAATATTTTCAAATAAAAACCATGGATTAAGCCAGTATATAACTAAAAACACAAGTCTTATTTTAGAGTCAAATATATTTTTAATAACATTATCAAGTAAGAAAAACGATAAGGCATGCAAAAGAATTAAAAAACTCATAGGTGCCCAAGGTGAATCAACTATAAAAAGTGGTAAACCTACAACAAAACCTAACAATGAACCAGGAACATTTCCAACAACACTAGCAGCATTACCATAACTAGACCAATTGCCAGTATAAAAACCTGAATATCCCGTGTATATCATTTGCAGTTGGTCACCATCTATAATCTGATGAGTTGCATACCAAAAGGATAAGAATAAACCAATTGTAAAAAGTATTATATATATTAGATTAAAGTTATTTGTTAAAAAATCATTTTGACGCATAAGTGTTTTCCTTATTAGTAGTTTCTTTAAAAGTCCAAAGTTTATGGGTAAAAAAAGTAATTATTGGCAATAAAAATGTTATTACTAAAGTTTGAATATAGCTATTTTTAAGCACTAATACATCTGATAGAAAAAAAGCTATCAACAAAGATGTAAATTGTACAAGAAAATATTTTAAAACCTTTGATACCTGTAATTTATGTTTAAAAACAACTATAGATTGAACAGTATATGAAAATATAAAAGCTACACTAAAAGCTATAATATTAGCAAGTAAAACATTTTTATCTATAAAATAAAGATATGAAAATGATATTGACAGATGAATAATAGTTGAGATAACACCAACTAATCCATATTTAACTATTTGAAAATTAGATAGCTTTAAAAATAACTTTTTAATATTCATTCTCTATTATATAAACAGGTCTATTTTTAGATTCTATATATATTCTACCTATATACTCTCCTAAAATACCAATTCCCATTAGTTGAACACCACCTAAGAATAAAACAACTGTTAGCATTGAGGCATAACCAGGACTATCTATTCCAAAAATGAGAGTTTTAATAATTATTATCGAACCATAAAGAAAAGATAAACTTGCTAATACAACCCCTATATATAACCAAATTCTAAGTGGTACTGTACTAAAACTGGTAATCCCATCTAATGCAAAATTCCAAAGTTTCCAACCATTAAAACTTGTCTCTCCTGCAATTCTACTTTCTCTTTTATACTCAATTGTCGCTGTTTTAAAACCTATCCAAGCAAAAATACCTTTCATAAATCTTTGACTTTCAGGCAATTTTTTTATTTCATCTACAACTTTTCTTGACATTAGTCTATAATCACCAACATTATTTGGAATATTTATATCGGAGATTTTATTATGAAATCGATAAAATGCTTCAGCAGAAAATTTCTTTGCAAATGTATCTGAAGTTCTGTCAACTCTTTTTGCCAACACAACATCAAAACCCTCTTCATATTTTTTTATAAACTCTAAAATAATTTCAGGGGGATCTTGTAAATCAACATCAATAGGGACAACAGTTTCACCAATTGCAGTATCTATACCTGCTGTTAAGGCCACCTCTTTTCCAAAATTTCTAGATAGTTTTAAAATTTTTATATTTTCATAACTTTTTTTTGATTCAATCAAAACATCTAAGGTGTTGTCACTACTTCCATCATCAATAAAAATTATCTCGTAACTTTTCTTACTTTGAGCTAGTATCTCTGTTATACTTTTTAGAAAATAATCGACTACTTTTTCTTCATTATAACAAGGGCAAATAATCGATATAAAAGGTTTATTGTTTTGCATCTTAATCCTAAAAATAATATTTATTTTAACATAGAAATACTTTGAAAAATTAATAAACACCTATTATTTTATTTTTCATGGAAAAATTTAGTGTAAAATAACATTATTATTTTACGGAGTTATATTTGAGAACAATTTTAAAACGATACTGGCCCTATATAAAAGAATATAAACTTCAATACTTTCTAGTTCTTGTTGGAATTATTATTACAGTTATCTCAACTGCAGCTACTGCACATATTATGAAGCCACTAATGGATGAAATGTTTATAGAACGAAAAGAGGAAATGCTCTATATAATCCCTATATCTCTAATAATTATATATTTTTCCAAGGCTATTGGCCGTTATATTCAATCAATCTATATGACATATATTGCTCAACATATAATGACTCGTTTTAGGGAAATTCTACTTGAAAAAACCATAAGTTTAGACATGACTTTTCTTTATCTAAATCGTAGTGGAGAGCTTATTTCGCGTATCACAAACGATATAAATCGTATTCAATATTTTGTAGCAAATATGCTTCCTGAACTTTTAAGAGAAAGTTTAACTGTTATTGCTCTTATTTCTTATATTATTTATTTAAATCCAACTCTAGCTTTTTATGCTTTAGTTATTTTTCCTCTTGTTATATATCCACTTGTTTTGATAGCTAAAAAGTTAAAAAAGTATTCTCATCGTTCACAAGAAAAGAATGCAGATGTTGTCACAAGACTAACAGAGGTATTTAATAACTCTGAAATCATTAAAGCAAATGCAACTGAAGATTACGAGATGAAACGCTTTAGCATTGAAAACTGGAGATTTTTTCATATAACTATGAAAGCTGTATATGTTGGTGAAATAGTTTCTCCAATGATGGAAATTATAGGTGCCCTTGGATTAGCTGCTGTAATTTTTGTAGGTGGTAAAGAAGTTTATGACGGAAATATGACAGTGGGAGAGTTCACAGCTTTCTTAACAGCAGTTGGTCTTGTTTTTCAGCCTATTCGCCGTATTGGTTCTATATATTCTAAAATTCAAGATGCAGTTGCTGCAAGTGAAAGAGTTTTTGAAATTTTAGATACAAAAAGTGAGATATTAGATGGTAATAAAATTTTAGAAAAAGATATTACAAAAATAGAATTTCAAAATGTATTATTGAAATATGAAGATACTTATGCATTAAGAGATATAAATATAGAGATAAATAAAGGTGACAACATAGCACTTGTTGGTGATAGTGGTGGTGGAAAATCTACTTTTATAAATATGTTACTTCGTTTTTATGACCCAGATAGTGGTAATATTTTAATAAACGGAACAAACATAAAAGAATTTACACAAGATTCTTTAAGACATCATATATCATTAGTGTCACAAAGAATCTATATATTTCAAGATTCTCTTGCTTCAAACGTTGCTTATGGTCAGGAGATAAATGAGGAGAAAGTTTATGAGGCTCTAGAACTTGCAGATGCTTCAGAGTTTGTAAGCTCTCTAGAAGACGGGATTCATACAAAAATGGAAGAATTTGGAGTTAACCTATCTGGTGGACAGAGACAGCGTATAGCTATTGCTAGAGCAATATATAAACACTCTTCACTTTTACTTTTTGATGAAGCGACATCAGCTCTTGATAATGAAAGTGAAAAAAGAATTCAAGAAGCACTTGATAAATATACAAAAGATAAAATCACTATAACAATTGCCCATAGATTAAGTACTATTGAACATGCTGATAAGATACTTGTTATGCAAAAGGGAAGTATCGTGGCATGTGGAAATCACACTGAACTTTTAGATAGTTCTGATGTTTATAAAAGATTAGCTGGAGAATTTGATAAATAGCTTTAATAGGTTTATTAGCATTTTTTAGAGATAATCGCGATAATTATTAATATATGGACTATAAAATGTTAGATTTTTCAAAATATTTAAAGTATTCAAAACCTGGACCTCGTTATACAAGTTACCCAACAGCACTAGAGTTTAGCAGCTCATATCAGTATAATGAATATATAAACAAAATAGAGTCTCAAGACTCTTCTCGTCCTATAAGCCTTTACTTTCACTTACCATTTTGTAGAAATGCATGTTACTTTTGTGGATGTAATGTTGTTTTTACATCTAAAGAAGACAAGATGCTTCGTTATATGGATTACTTAAAAAGAGAACTAAAAATTCTTTCTTCACATTTAGACTGTAACCGTCAAGTTATACAAATGCACTTTGGTGGTGGAACTCCCACTTTTTTTAGTGCCGCGCAATTAAAAGAGATTATTGAAAATATTAAATCTTACTTTCCAAACTTTGTAAAAGATGCTGAAATTTCTTGTGAGATAGACCCTCGTCATATAGATGAAGACCAAATGCGTGTTATGAGTGAAGCTGGATTTAACCGTGTTAGTTTTGGTATTCAAGATTTTAATGAAAAAGTTCAGATTTCAGTTCATAGAGTTCAACCTTATGAGATAACAAAAATGGCGATGGACTTAGCTAGAAAGTACAATATGGTATCTGTTAATACAGACCTTATTTACGGTCTTCCTTTTCAAACATTAGAGACTTTTAAAGAGACTTTAACTTTAGCTCTTACTCTAAATCCAGATAGATTTGCAGTATTTAATTATGCTCATGTTCCTTGGATGAAAAAGACTATGAGAAAAATCGATGAAACAACTCTTCCTCGTCCAGATGAAAAACTAGAAATCATGCAATACACAATCGACTTTTTAACTTCAAACGGTTATAAAATGATTGGTATGGATCACTTTGCAAAACCTGAAGATGAACTTTTTAAAGCTATAAAAAAAGGTGAACTTCATAGAAACTTTCAAGGTTACACTACAAAAGGTGGAGCTGACTTAATCGGTGTTGGGCTTACATCTATCGGTGAAGGAATTGACAGTTACAACCAAAACTTTAAAGATATGACTAGCTATGAAAATGCTATTGATTCTGGAAAACTACCTTTTGAAAGAGGTGTTGTTTTAAATGAAGATGATTTAATCCGTCAATATGTAATTATGGAACTTATGAGTAACTTCAAACTAGATATAAAAAGATTTAACTCTCTTTTTAATGTAGAGTTTAAAACGTATTTTGCAGATGCAATAGAAGCACTTAAACCTTTTGCGAATGAAGAGCTTTTAACTATGGATGATGACCATATTGAATGTAGTGAAACAGGGACACTTCTTATAAGAAACATTGCGATGCCTTTTGATGCTTATATGAAAAACCATGTTGCAAGTAAAAAAACATTTTCTAAAACGGTGTAGAAATGAATAAACCCTTAGACGATATTTTCAACTTTGACATAACAGCAGATGACTGTGTTAAATGTGGAAAATGTATCCCTGTTTGTACTATTCATAATGTAAATGCAGACGAGGTAACTTCTCCTCGTGGTTTTATAGATTTGCTTGGTGCATACAAAAGAGGTAAACTAGATTTAGATAAAAATGCAAAAGATATTTTCGAGTCATGTTTTTTATGTACAGCATGTGTTGAAGCTTGTCCAAAGTCACTTCCAACAGATATGGTTATAGAACAAGCTCGTGCAGATATTGCTAAAAAGTTCGGAATAGCTTGGTATAAAAAGGCTTTCTTTTTACTTCTTCGTCACCGTTGGTTAAATGATTTAGCTTTTAGATTAGGATATACTTTTCAAACTTGTGGTTTTAAGATAAAAGCAGACATAGACTCTATGAGCTCTCGTTTTAATCTTCCACTTCTTAAAACAGACAGAGTTCTTCCAAGTCTAAGAAAAACATCATTTTTAAATTCACATGCCGAAAACATAGACAATGGTGGAAAAAGAAAAGTAGCTATTTTTATAGGCTGTTTAGGTAACTACAACTATAAAAATGTTGGTGATTCACTTTTAGAGATACTTGAGACTTTAGAGATAGATGCCTTTTTAGCAAAGTCACAAAAATGTTGTTCTGCTCCTGCATATTTTACAGGTGATTTTGATACAGTTGATGCAAATGCAAAATACAACATTGAATATTTTGAGAGTTTTTCAAGAGATGTCGAAGCTATTATAGTTCCAGAGGCAACATGTTCAGCGATGCTTAAAATCGACTATGAACACTACTTTCATGACAAGCCAGACTGGAGAGCAAGAGCAAGAGTTGTAATGAAAAAAGTTTATATGGCAACTGAATGGTTACAAAATCATACAGAGTTAGAACAAATTTTGGCTTCAAAGAAAAAAGATACAAAGATAGTAACTTATCATGACCCTTGCCATGCTAAAAAGATGCAGGGTATCCATGAAGAGCCAAGAAACCTTATAAGACAAAACTATAAAATAGTTGAGATGAGCGACCCTAACCTATGTTGTGGTTTTGGTGGTGTAACTATGCAGAGTGAAAAGTATCATTTTGCAAAAGCCGCTGGAGTTCCAAAAGCTGCAATGATTAAAAATACTAAAGCAGATGTTGTAAGTGCTGAGTGTTCAGCTTGTCGTATGCAGATAAACAACTCTATGGGTAATGAATCTACAACCGTGTTTAAAAACCCAATAGAGCTTATCGCAGAAGCTTTAAGAAAATAAAAGAGAAAAAAACTTGGAACATTTAGTTTGGAACGTAAACCCTATACTTTTTTCTTTTGGAAGTTTATCTATACACTGGTATGGTCTTTTATTTGCCATTGCTATCATCTCTGGTTTTCAAGTTATGAACTTTATATACAAGCATGAAAAAAAACCTATAGAACAACTTGATAGTCTTCAAATCTATATAGTTATCGGGATAGTTATTGGAGCAAGACTAGGGCATTGTTTGTTTTATGATCCAGTATATTATCTAAGTAATCCTCTTGAGATTTTAGCTATACACAAAGGTGGATTGGCAAGTCATGGTGGAGGAATTGGAGCAATATTGGCTACACTTTATTATGCAAAAAAATCTAAGATTAGTTTTCTTTATCTTTTAGATAGACTCGCTATCCCCACAGCATTATTTGCTTTTTTTGTAAGAGTTGGAAATCTTATGAACTCAGAGATAGTTGGGATTCAGACAGATGTGGTTTGGGGTGTAATTTTTCCAAGAGTTGATACACTTGTAAGACATCCAGCTCAAGTATATGAAGCTCTATCTTACTTGATAATATTTTTTATATTATCTGCTATATATTTATATACAAAAAAGAAAGAAAACTTAGGGTTTCTTTTTGGAGTATTTTTACTAAGTGTTTTTTCTGCAAGGTTTATGATAGAGTTTGTAAAAGTTCATCAAGCTGCATACGATAGTATCTTAAATCTAAATACCGGACAAATGTTAAGTATCCCTTTTCTACTACTCTCTTTATGGCTAATAGCTCGCTCAACAAAGAAAGCAAAAAACTAAACTACTTCCTATGATGACGATGTAGTTTTCTGTCTCTGTGAACTGAACCATGCCAGAAATGGTTTACTAGCCAGTATCCACCTAGTGAACCTAAAACAGAGTAAATAAATGTTCCAAAATACAGTGGTATAAATATTTCATCAAGATTATCACTGAACCACTCTAAAGTCATCTCAACTGGTGCAACTTCAGTTCCTAGTATAAATGAACCTGTTAAATACTCCATATAATACATTGGAGGCATAGTAAAAGGATTACTAAGCCAACACATTGCCAAAGCTATTGGTACGTTAAAGCGGAAAAATGGAACAAATGCTAAAACAGCTACCATTTGAAAAGGCATAGGAATAAAAGCTATAAAAAGCCCAATCAATACAGCCCTGCTAACCATCCTTCTACTTGTTGAAAGATATTCAGGTCTTATATGATATTTCTTTATAAAGTCTCTTAGTTTGTGATGTTTGCTTGTTTTTTTAAGTGTTTTTCTTATCATTGTTATACTTATTTAATTTAATCTCTTTTGATTATATCAACATGCTAGTAATAATATGCTAAAATTTCAAATATTATTTAAAAAGAGTAGAAATGTCATTTGAAAAACTAGGGTTAATCAAGCCTTTACTAAGCGCTATAAAAGAATTAGGTTATGAAAACCCTACAACAATACAAACAAGAGCTATCCCTTTAGTTTTAGCAAAAAGTGACATCTTTGCAACAGCACAAACAGGAACTGGAAAAACAGCAGCCTTTGGACTTCCAATTTTACAAAAACTTAGAAAAGTTGAACCTACTGAGGGAAGAGCTGTAAAAGCTGTTATTCTTTCTCCAACTCGTGAACTATCTATTCAGATTTTTGAAGATTTAGGCAACTATGCAAAAAATATGAAAGTTGAGTGTGCAGTTTTAGTCGGTGGTAAAGATATCGAAACTCAGCAAAAAACCTTAAAAAAAGGTGTAGATATTATTATCGCTACTCCTGGTAGATTTTTAGAACATGTTGATAGAGGGCTTGATGTAAAAAGTATTGAGATTCTTGTTCTTGATGAAGCAGATAGAATGTTAGATATGGGTTTTACAAAAGATATAAGAAAAGTACACCCACTTTTACCAAAAAGGCACCAAACACTTCTTTTCTCAGCAACATACAGTGATAAGGTTAGAAAACTCTCAAAACTTGTTCTTAGAAGTCCGGCATTTATAGAAACGTCTAAAAAGAACTCAACTGTTGATACTATAAATCAAGTTGCATATCTTGTTGATACAGTTAGAAAAGCAGAACTTTTAGCTTATATAATCGGTTCAAGAAATTATCCGCAAGTTTTAGTATTTACTAGAACAAAAGTAAGCGCAAATGAGCTTTTTGAAGAGTTACAAAAAGATGGACTAAAATGTGGACTTATCCATGGAGATATCACTCAAGCTAAAAGACTTAAAACTCTAAACCTTTTTAAAGAGGGAAAAACAAGAGTTTTAGTTGCTACTGACATAGCTTCTCGTGGGCTTGATATTGAAGAGCTTCCATATGTTATAAACTACGAACTTCCATCAGTTGCTGAAGATTATGTTCACAGAGTTGGAAGAACAGGTAGAGCAGGACGTGAAGGTGAGGCTATCTCACTTATAGATATTTATGAGAAGTATGATATCAAAGAGATAGAGAGAGTGATTGGACAAAAGATTCCTCAAGAGACTGTTGATGGTTTTGAGCCAGATCCAACTATCAGAAGAAAAGACCAAGACGAGCTAAAACTAAAAAGCGAACATAAAAAACCATCAAGTAAAAAAGTTCGTCAGTACAACAAAAACACAAGTGGCGTTGTAACCAAAAGAACAGCTAAAAAAAGAAAAACTACTAAAAGAGACCCTAGATAAATATTTCGGCATGTGGGAAAATTATCAATTAGAAATTTTATATCAAGATAAATATCTTGTTGCAATAAATAAACCAAGTGGGCTTTTAGTTCATAAATCTATGATAGACAGGCATGAGATATACTTTGCAATGAAGATGCTTCGTGACCAACTTGGCATGTGGGTTTATCCTATCCATCGTTTAGACAAACCAACATCTGGTGTACTTCTTTTTGCACTTGATAGTGAGACTGCCAGACTTATGAGTGAACAGTTTAAAGAAAAACTAATCCAAAAGATATATATTGCAGTTGTTCGTGGTTACACAGAAGAAAAAGGTTTAATCGAGCATGCCTTAAGTGTTAAAAATGACAAGATAGCAGATAAAAGAGCTAATGAAGAAAAAGAATCTCAAGAGGCAAAAACAGAGTATAAAAGACTAGCAACAGTTGAACTTCCACATGCCGTAGGAAAATACGATAAAACTAGATATTCTCTTGTTGAACTAATTCCATATACAGGAAGAAAACACCAACTTCGCCGTCATATGAAACATCTATCACATCATATTTTAGGTGATACCAAATATGGCAGAGGCGAGCATAACAAGTTTATAAGAGAAAAATACAATTGCCATAGATTACTACTTCATGCTGTTGAATTAAAAATAATTCATCCATATACAAATGAAGAGTTGATAATAAAAGCAAAAGTAGATGATAATTTTACTCTATTTTTAAATCTTTTTTCATACCAACTGTAGATGTTCATATAAATATTTTAACTTTAAAAATAATATGATATGATTATATGAACACCTAATGAGGGAATTTTTAATATGGAAAATACTAAATATCTCAAAGAAGAGTCACACAATTTAAACCTTTTATATGTTGAAGATAATGACAAGTTTAGAGTAGAAGTTTCTGAATTACTTGATGGTCTTTTTCAAAATGTTTATGTTGCAAGTAGTGTTGATAAAAGTATTGAACTATTTAAAGAACATCGTCCACAAATACTTATAATAGATATAGAAGCTTGGGCACCAGTAGCAAAACGTATAAAAGAGATTGTTCCTGAAACTAGAATTATTGTTCTATCTAAAAATGATGATAAAAAGTCTTTGTTAGATGCTATAGATATAAATGTTACAAAGTTCCTTGTACGACCAGTTGAGCGATCTGCATTATTAGAAGTATTAGAGTTGGCAAAAAGTCAAATTTACTATGATACAAATACAAAGATTTTTTACACTTACTTACATAGTATGATTAACAATCAAACTTCAATGGTTATGATGTTAAGAGATAAAAAAGCACTCTTAGTAAATCAAGTTTTTTTAGACTTTTTCGACGTTGAGAGTATCAATGAATTTACAAAAAAACATAACGATTTAGGGACACTTTTTTTAGAAAAAGATGGTTATCTATACAATAAAGCAAATCTAAACTGGCTCGATGATGTAAGTGAAAATATTGACAAACTTTACCATGTTCAACTAAAAGATAAAAACAATGAACCAAGACACTTTCTGTTTAAGTATCACCTACTACCAGAGGAAAAATCTTATGCCGTTTTATCTTTTGATGATATAACAGAATTAAAATTAGCACAAGTAAATGATTCAGATACTGTTCAAAATGAATCAAGTGAAGATGATACAGAAACTATATATAACTTACTTAAATTAATTCAAAACAATAAAATAAAAGTGCATCTATATAATTATTACAAAGGTCTAACGATTGTACATGATGGTCTTGTATCTGATGCACAAAAAGATAGTCTAGTTATACAAACAAATTATTTACAACAAAAGGCTATACAATCTGAAGAAAAGACTTTAATATCATCAGAGGTCTTACCTTATACAATTGCTTGTAATAAACTAACAGGTGTTAGCTTTGAAAGACAGATTGTAAAATTTAAAGACGTACATTTTTCTCGTACATCTCCTGCTTCTAGAAAAAGTATTCGTCTATTACCTGATCCAAAATATAACGTCTCACTTTTTATAGATAATCAGAGATATCGCTCAAATATAAAGATAACTGATATATCTATTGACTCGATTAATCTGAAATTTGATGTTCCACCTACTAATTTAAAAACCAATGATAAAGTTACCATAGATATGATTTTAAACTATCAAAATCATCCTTTAATAATAAATACTGAAGCTACAATGCTTAAAAAACATTACTCTAATATAGTTTTTGTATTTAATCTTGATATGGAGAAAAAGAATACCCTTTTAAAATATATGGTAACAAGACAAAAAGAAATAATAAGAGAATTTAAAAATCTAAAGGATAGAGCAATATAATGAAAAATGAACTTTTAATAGTGTGGTCAAGTGGTGAAAAAGAGGTCGCTAAAAAGCTAATCTTACTTTACGGTTCTGTGATGCTTCCTCGTGCTTACTGGGATGAAGCTACAATTATGATTTGGGGTCCATCTGCTTTACTTCTTGCACAAGATGAGGAACTACAAACTCAACTAAAAATCGTACAAGATACAGGTGTTAAGTTTAATGCCTGTGTAGTTTGTACAGATGATTATGAAGTATCAGATAAACTGGAAGAACTTGGCGTCGAACTCATACACACAGGTGAGATGTTAACCGAAGCCCTTCAAAGTGACAACATAAAAGTAATCACTTTTTAAAATCTCTTCACATAGGCATGGCAATATGGAGCCTTGCCTGTTTTTTTATAATAATCTTGATGATAATCTTCAGCTTTGTAAAAAGGCACTTTATCATAGACCTTTGTAGCGATTTTTAAACCTTTTTTACTTAGAGTGTTTATTAGTCTTGAGATAATATCTTTCTCTTTTTTATCTGATGTAAATATTGCTGATAAATACTGACTTCCAATATCAGGACCCTGACCATTTTGTTGTGTTGGGTCATGTATCTCAAAAAATAGTTTTGCTAAAGTCTCATAACTTACTTTTGAAGAATCATAACTTACTTCAACAACTTCTAAATGTCCACTTTTACCTCTTACAACATCCTTATATGAAGGGTTTTTTAGAGTTCCACCCATATAACCAGACTTAACTGACTTGACACCATTTAACTTTTCAAAATGATACTCAACACCCCAAAAACATCCACCTGCGAAATATGCTTTTTTATCTTTTTGATTATCTACTGCCTCAAAATTAAGTGAGATTGAATTTACACAATGTCTAATATTTTTTTGAGTAAAGCCCTCCCCTTTAAATACATGTCCTAAATGGGCATCACAGTTTGCACAAACTATCTCTGTCCTTCTCCCATCTGCATCTTTTACTCTTTTTATAGCACCCTTTATCTCATCATCAAAACTTGGCCAACCACATCCACTGTCAAATTTTGAGTTTGATTTATAAAGAGGGGCATTACATCTTTTACATGTATAAGTTCCATCTTTTTTAAAATTATAATACTTGCCGCTATATGGCATCTCTGTGCCTTTATTTACTATTACTCTTTTCTCATCAGCATTTAAATCATTAAACTTTAAAACTTTAAGATGTTTGTAACTTGTCTCACTTGCATCCAAACTAATAAATAAAACCAAAATACTAAATATATATACAAATACTTTCATAATTTCTCCTAAATAACAAAGTATATAACTTTTGGCTAAACATAAAAGAAAGTTTTTTGTATAATGATAAAAATAAAGGTTAAGCTTGAGCAAACTAATAGTATTTTTTTTAATATTTTCATTATCGCTTTTAGCAAAAGAGGTTTATCCTACTTCTACCTTTAACTCTATTGGTTATGTAAATTGTTTTGTAGTAAATAAGAACAAGATATATGCTGGAAATAATATGGGCATAGTAGATGTTTTTAACATTAAAACTAAAAAAATAATAAATCAAATAATACTGCCTCCATTTGCAACAGGTAGGAATAAACTAATACCTCAAAATATAATCAGTGTTGATTATATAAATGGAAAGGTATTAATAGTTAGTATTGGAGAGAAAACTTTTAGAAACGTTTGGATTTATGAAAATCATGAACTTAAACAGATTGTTGATGAAAGTAAAAAGCTTGTTATAAAAAAAGCGATGTTTGTTAATGATGATAGAATCTTATTTGGTACTTTTGGCTCAGAGGTGATTCTGCATGACACCTCTGAAAATTACAATCTATACAAAAGCCATGTAGAGCAAAGTACAATTGGTGGAATTATTTTAAGTGAAGACAAAACTAAGATGATAATCTCGCATGAAAGTGGAAAAGTCAACCTTATAGATGTCTCAACTTCAAAACTCTTAAATACCTATGACACACAAAATGTTGATAATATTTATGATGTAGCATACAATAACGGTATTATAGTTACAGCAGGTCAAGATAGAAGAGTAGCTATATATAAAGATGGGGAAAAAGACTATCATATAAAGAGTAACTTCCCCGTTTATGCTGTTGGATTAAGTCCAAGTGGGAAAATTGGAGCATACTCTAGTGGAGATGAACAAAATATTCAAATCTTTGATACAAAAACTAAAGAGCTTGGAGATATTTTAGTAGGTCACAATAGCAGACTAACCCAAATTTGGTTTATCAATGAAAAAGAGATATACACTATTGGAAATCGACATAATATCCACTATTGGAAGTTAGACTAACTTTTACAATGTTTAGCTAAAAATGCATTTAACTGATTTGCAAATTCATGGGCATCTTTAGTTCTAAAAGGTTTTGGACCTCTTGTCACTTCACCACTCTCTCTGATTTTTTCCATCAAGTCTCGCATAGCTAAATACTGTTTAATATTATCAATACTATACAGTTCACCACGATGATCTATGGCATGTGCATTTTTACTTATAACTCTGTCTGCTAAAGGGATATCAGCCGTGATTACTAAATCACCCTCCTCTACCATCTCTACTATCTTGTTATCCGCCTCATCTGCACCTGCATCAACTATGATATAACTAATTAAATCACTTTTACCAATATCTACCTTTTTATTTGCCACAACAAAAGTTGATAGTTTAAGCCTGAGAATTGAGCGAAATATGATTGGTTTTAGTAAGTTTGGAAAAGCATCACCATCAACATATATTTTAAGCATTTATCAGCCTTAGTTTCTCTTCTCTTTTTAGTTGTTTTATTTCATATTCTCTTTTGCATGCAGAACTTCTATCTTGAAGTTCTTCTTGATAAACTAATTCAACTGGTCGTCTTACTCTTGTATATTTTGCACCCTTATCAGAAGTGTTATGCTCAATTAAACGCCGACTTGTATCAGTAGCAATACCTGTGTAAAGAGTGTTATCTGCACACTTTAAAATATATACAAAATATACCATAAAACAACCCCTTTAAAATATTAATAGAATTTTACTATAATATCTCTACAAAAGGATATAACTTGGCACTTGACTTAAAAAATACACTTGTAATTGGAATCTCTGCTACAGCTTTATTTGATTTGTCAGAAGCTGATGAATTATTTAAAACAGAGTATAAAAATCATCCTGATAATGCCATAGAACTATATAGAAAATATATGCTAGAACGTGAAGATATTACACTAAACGAGGGTATCGGATTTGGTTTAATAAAAGCTCTTCTTGATTTAAATAAATATCAAAAAAAAGGTGAAACGCAACTTGTAGAAGTAGTTGTAATGTCTCGTAATTCTCCAGATACCGGAGTTAGAGTTTTAAACACTATAAGAGAGCTAAATCTAAATATAACCCGCTCTGCATTTACAGCAGGTGAGTCTTCCGCTGATTATATTGAAGCATTTGATGTTGATCTTTTTCTTACAACAGATGAAAACGATGCTCAAAAAGTTATAGATGCAAGAGTATGTGCTTCAGCTGTCCTCTCAACACCACCAGAATATAAATGTGAAATACCAGACGGACAAGTTAGAATAGCCTTTGATGGAGATGCTGTACTTTTTGATGAGAGTAGTGAATTAGTATATAAAAAAGAGGGTATAGAAGCCTTTCATAAAAATGAAGATGAATCTCAAGACATCCCAATGGTTGAGGGTCCTTTCGCATCTTTTTTGAAAAAATTAGCATCTCTTCAAGAGAGACTTCCTATGAAAATAGAATATTCTCCTGTTAGAATAGCCATAGTGACAGCTAGAAATGCTCCCTCGGACTTAAGAGTAATAAAAACACTTAGACACTGGGGTGTTTATGTAGATGAAGCTTTCTTTTTAGGTGGAATTGAAAAAAGTAAAATCTTGCAATCTTTTAAAGCACATATTTTCTTTGATGACCAAGATGTTCATCTTGAGAGTTCATCATTAGTTGTTCCATGTGGAAAAGTTTTGTATCCAACAAACTCAAAGCTTAAAAACTAAAATATCACATTTAACGGATTATGCAAAAAAATATAATTTATCCGTATCTTTTTGTAACAGAAATGTAATAAAAATGTAATAAAATTCTCACTTTCTGCTAAAATAATAAAAAGTTATAATATAATCAAAGATAAATTTATAAAAATAACTATTTTGTGATACGAGGGTAAAATATGGATGATAAAAGTATTATTATTGTTGAAGATGATGAGATTACAGCTCTTAATCTAAAAATATCACTTGAAAAGCATGGTTATACCATAGCTGCTGTATGCGATAATATAAAAGATGCAAAGAATAAAATAAATACATTTTCACCAGGAATTGTAATTATCGATATCTCTCTTGATGAGAGCACAGATGGTATTGAACTTGCAAAAGAAGTTAGAGCAAACCATAACATACCATTTATCTTTTTAACATCATATAGCGACAACGAAATCATCTCAAAAGCAAAACTTACAGAACCTTACGGTTACATTGTAAAGCCATTTGATCCAAGTTCACTTCATGCAACTATTCAAATGGCTCTATTTAAGCATGATGTTGAAAAAAATAGAAAAAATGATATTACCTCTCTTAAAATAGACAAGTTAAATCTTGAAAAATTACTTTATGCTAAAAGAGCAACTGATGAGCCAATTGTTCCTTTTGGTGGTGACTATCATCTTGATATTAGTATCTGTGAAACATTTTACAGAGGCAAAAAAATCAAACTTACTAAAAAAGAGAATGCTTTTTTAAGACTTCTCGTAGCTCAATTGGGTCTTGTTGTTAGTTTTGATCAGGCTATGAACTATGTTTGGGATGAAAATGGTGCTACTGAAAATAGCGTTAGAACCCTTGTTTGGAGACTACGTAATAAACTAGAAGTCGATATAATTAAAAATGCTTCAGGAATTGGTTACTACATAGAAGAATAACTATACAATAGCTATCTCTTCTACAATCTTTTTTATATTTTCAAATTTGGACTTATAGTCATACTCACTATTGTTTTCTTTAGCCATTTTTTCAAACTCATCTGTCATTTTTAGTAACTTGTCCATTCTAAAGTTTGCACTTGAACCTTTTATTCCATGTGCTAAAACCTGCATTTTTTTGTAATCTTTTTCATCAATCGCATTTTGCAACTCTGGGATAGATTTTTTCATCTTATTTATAAAAAGATTTAGTAACATCACTATCTCTTGTGTGTTTAGTAAAAGTTCTTCTCTTAACTTATTTATATCAAGTCCAACAACTGCTACATATTGACAATCATCTCCTGGTAAAATATCTTCATTTTTACCACTAATTTTTAAGTAAGTTGAAAAAACCCTCTCTAAATCTTTTATAATTATTGGTTTACCTAAAAATGAATCAAATCCATTTAATAATCCTCTCTCTTTAGCCCCTTTAACTACATTTGCAGTCAAAGCTGAGATAGGTGTATGTCTAAGATTATTATCATTTTCATACTTTATAATCTCTTTTACAGATTCATTACCATTCATTATTGGCATCTGTTCATCCATAAGTATTAGATCATAACTATTATACTTATACAACTCTAATGCTTCAAGCCCATTCTCTGCTAAATCAAAAGTAAGACCATATTTTGTAAGGAGTATTTTTATAAGTTCTTGATTTGCTTCATTATCTTCTGCTATTAATATATGACCAATAAACTGATTTGCCAACTCTCTTTTAAAAGTAATATTTTCACCTTCACTTAGAAGTTCTTCAAATGAATCATAAATTTTTGCACAATATAGAGGAAAACACATAGATACAATGTTTTTACTTGTATCATATTCATCATAATCTTTACTCATCAGAGCAATATACTTTTTATCTGTATTTGAAATACTATTTCTAAGTTTATAATTAACATCTTCATGTATAAATATACAAACATCATAATCATCACTATTAGCAATAGAATTACTAATAGTCATATCCATACCAAATGCATTAGAATATTTTAATAATGATTCATATTGAAAAGGTATCTTTTCATGTTGAGTATATAGTCCAATTTTAAGACTTAACATATCACTTAAGTCATCAAAGATTTTACACTGTGCAGTGAATATATCTACTGGAACATGCATCCAAAATGTACTTCCCTTTCCTACTTCTGATTCAACATTTACACTTCCACCCATATGCTCAGCTAACTGATGACAAATAGATAAACCAAGTCCCGTTCCACCATGAGAATTCATCACACTAAACTGTGCTTGTGCAAAAGCTGTAAATATATTTTTAATATCTTTTTGTTCTATCCCAATACCATTATCTGTAACACTTACCTTAAGAACTTTGTTATCACAACTAGCCTCAATACTAATTACCCCACCCTTATTTGTAAACTTGATAGCATTACTTAAAAAGTTTGATAAAATCTGTTTTATTCTAAGAGCATCAGCAAATAATTCTTTTGGAATTATAGGGTCAATAAAAGAAGTTATTGTTATATCTTTACTTGCTGCACTAGCTACAAAAAGTTCCATTGTATGACTTATCTCATCATGAAGTGAAAATATTTTTGGCTCAACTGTAAACTCACCACTTCTTAATTTTGAAAAGTCCAAGATATCATTCATTAAACTTAAAAGATTTTCACCACTATTTTGAATAATATCAAGATAGTTTCTTTGTTTTTTTGATACATCTTCATCTATTAATAAATTAACAAAACCTAAAATGGCATTT
>Ga0209345_10001905_pt1 | contig 24045 bp, 20 predicted proteins | sample Cruoilmetagenom7_FD_187294 | JGI IMG/M metagenome (GOLD analysis project Ga0209345, IMG submission 187294) | Oil polluted marine microbial communities from Coal Oil Point, Santa Barbara, California, USA - Sample 7 (SPAdes) (version 2) | ecosystem: Environmental > Aquatic > Marine > Oil seeps ...
TAATTAATAGAAGCATAGGACCTTTTTTTTTAAATGGCATAAACAACCACTTTTATTTGCTATATCACAAGATCCAATGGGTTAACCTACTTTGTTTGATCTATCCTTTCTTTTATCTCTTTACCAGGCTTAAAAAAGAGGGTCTTCTTCTTGGGAATCTTTACAACGACTCCAGTCTTAGGGTTTCTCCCATCTCTAGCATCTCTGTTCTTCACCTTAAAGCTTCCGAATCCACGTACTTCAATTCTTTCATCCCTTCTTACGGCCTCAATCATACTATCAAAGATGACATCAACTATTATTTTAGTATCTTTCTTGGAGATTCCAGGATACCTTTCGAATACCATTTTAATTAGTTTACTCTTGGTCATATCGATTTCCTTTCACAAAATTTATTCTTATCTATAACCCACAAAAACTTGGAGGAAAAGATGAACGTCCCATGTGCCTAACGTCTGCCATTTATTGTTACCGGTCTTGAATTTCTTAAACCAGCGCTGACAAATAGCCAGTTTTACAATTTTACTCTAGTTGCAACAGCTTTAGTGCTCGGTGCTATAGATTTCCATATATTTAATTTCACGGCGTTATCGGTCGGAATCCTCTACGATGTACTAAATGTACGACTTACTCGGATTCCTCCCTCTGGCCTTGTGAAATTTAATATCTGAAAATCTATAGACGACACCATGAAACATCATACCAATTACTGCAAGTGGATTCATGGAGTATTTGTTCTGAATAACAAGCGAGGCACTGCTGGAGAATTATCAAGGGAGTCATTAACGATTCCTTCAATAGTCCGTCAGGCGCAATACGATAATCTTGAAGCTTTTGCAGATAGAGTTCAAAACGATGAGAAATTTTTTAAAAAAGTGGTTCGAGGTTGAAAAAAAGAGCTTAACAGGAAACGAAAGAAGACTAAGTTGCAAATAATGTGTATTAGCTTTCTAAACGGATAATTTTTGCGGCTATCGAAGCTAAAAAGGAGGTTAATATACCCCAACCGATTTTTTGCTTTTTTCTTGCAACATAGGACACGTGCGTCTATCCTCTTTTATAGAACTTGTGACTGACGATGAGTTTGGTAAAGATATCCCAAAACTTTTATTATTGTCAAGCCTTTTTCATTTTGTTTCAAATAATTAGCATTTATGGATGGACACTAGTACACTAAATCATAAGTTCTTCGGGGATTATGACAGGCTTCCAAGTGATCCATCAGAAAAGATTCATTCTGAAATAAACTTAATCGTCCTGGTTTAATTTCGGCCAGTGTATTCCTATAGCATCTGTAGTGGGCACAGCCCACCCTACAGATTCCTGATCAGTGGCAATTTCTTCGTAGGGTGGGCTGTGCCCACCATATGATGTGTGTCGATGTTGTAATCATACTTTACAAGGCCAGAGGGAGGAATCCTAGTAAATCGTACATTTATTATGTCGTCGAGGATTCCGACCGATAGCGCCGTGAATTTTAATATCTGAAAATCTTTAGTGGTCCGAAAATCCAGTCTATTCTACTCGTCCCTTAGCTGAATAGAAAGTCATGGAGGGATCTTTAACTTTTTTGGAAGATGAGAGTATCGGGAACTATTGTAATATGCCATTCTTACGGATGGTATAATTTAGATTTTTGTGTGTCAAATACCTTGACAATAGCTTTTTTTCATAGTACTAATCGGAAACTTGATCAGATAGTGTCCGTCTAGAAATGAGATGGTTTTGCAGGGTCAAAGAAGACGAAGATTTTAACCGCAGGAATACATAGAGTATTTTGAGGATTAAATCCTGAGTTTGACCTGTCTGTGTGCTACTCACAGGCAGGCGTAAAGATTGCGGATAAATAGTCATTTCTGGATGGACACTAGAATGACTTATTAATTTTTAATTAGCCGAAAGGGGGAATGATAGCAGTGCCCAAGGGCAAAATAGAGATTATCGAAGAATACTGTAAGGGCTGCCAACTTTGCATAAGGTTTTGTACTAAGGATTGTATAGAGTTGTCTGGAGACAAATTCAACCCAAATGGTTTCCTTTTGCCGATCTTTGTGAATGAAGAAGATTGTATTGGCTGTGGGATTTGTGGCTGGATGTGTCCGGAATGTACCATAGACGTCTTTAGATACATTGAGAATTAGGACAGGATTTGAGTATTCACTTGAGTATTGATTACTGACTTTGTACAGCTCTTGTGATCTTGAGCCTTTGCCTCGCACCTGCGAGTAACAAAATGGTGGATTATTGGAATTTTGATTCCAAAGAGGAGTCCTTCGGTTACTCACTCCTCTGTTGACAAAAGTACTTTCCAAGTAAAGTACTGTGTTATTTTTCCAAAGATCCCTTATTCCATCATTTCGAAACTCCAATTGCAAGCGAAGCGAACCAAACGTCAAAATGACGCTTTGCTTTGATATCAAGAAAGGGAAAGTCAACATGTCAGAGAGGATTTTGGTTTCTGGGAACAATGCTGTAGCTAGAGGGGCGATCCAGGCTGGCTGTAAGTATTTTTTTGGGTATCCGATCACACCACAGAGCGAGATTCCTGAGTATATGTCTAAGGAATTACCCAAAATAGGCGGGGTCTTTGTCCAGACTGAGAGTGAAAGCGCTTCTATCTATATGGTATACGGAGGTGGGTTGGCTGGAGAGAGGATAATGACATCCACATCCAGCCCGGGTTTTAGTTTAATGGCAGAAGGGATATCCTATTTGGCGGAACAGGAGATACCCGCTGTCATTGTTAATGTCATGCGTATGGGTCCGGGTATAGGAACAGGAGGGCAAGGCGGACAAACCGATTACCTGCAAGTCACAAAAGGATGTGGACATGGAGGCTACCGCAATATTGTATTGGCGCCTGCTTCATGTCAAGAGATTTTTGATCTGATGCAGCACGCCTTTTATTTGGCGGATAAATATAGATCTCCGGTTCTGTTGGTTTCTGATTTTATTTTGGGTCAGACAGAAGAGCCTATAGAGTTGAGGACCCTTGATTTCAGCCCACTCCCTGAAAAGGAATGGGCACTGGTTGGCAAAGAAAAAAGGGGCGGAAAAAGGTACGTTCACCTGGCTGCCTTTTTTACTCATCTGGGAGTGGTCAACTATCACATGAGTCAGAAAGAGAAGTATGAGAAGATAAAAGGAAATGAGGTTAGATACGAGACATATATGACAGATGACTGTGACTTGCTCCTAGTTGCCTATGGTTCATCAGCTAGAATAGCTAAAAGTGCTGTGGATATGGGACGGGCAAAAGAGCTGAAGTTGGGATTATTCCGCCCTATAACCCTTTGGCCCTTCCCTGCTGAAGCTATTTTACAAGAATCATTAAAGGCCGGGAGGGTTTTGGTGGTGGAGGACAGCCAAGGTCAGTTGATAGAAGATGTTGAGGCTTTTGTAAAGACCGAGGTTCCTGTTCATCTGTTGGGCATGTGGGGTAGGCACGAGATTGGAGGCGGTGGAATAATCCATCCTGAGAGAATCATTCAAGAGGTGGAGAAATTAAATGAAAAATGATTTGACTAACATGGAAAAAGTTACAGGAAGACCAAAATTGAGGCTTCCTACCCTAGGCATGTACTGTCCAGGGTGTCATTACGGTATAATAGGCAGGATAATATGCGAGGTCGTTGAGGAGCTGGGGGTTGAAGGAAAGACGATAGGTCTGTCCGGGGTAGGCTGTAGTTTTGGGGGCGCGCCTATGACAATCGACTTTGATTGGACATCCTGCCCTCATGGTAGAGCACCGGCCATGGCTACTGCCATCAAGCGGATACACCCCGATGCAGTGGTGGTTACTGTCCAGGGAGACGGGGACCTTGGAGCTATAGGCCTTGGATGTTTTATGAATGCCTTGGTTAGGGGAGAAAAGCTTACCACTATCTTTCTCAATAATGCGGTTTATGGTACTACAGGGGGACAGATGGCCCCCACTACGTTGCTGGGGATGAAGACAACGACTACTCCCATAGGAAGAGAGATAAAAACTAGTGGATACCCTCTACATGTACCTGAACTTGCAGCTACGATGAAAGGGGTGGCCTATGCAGCACGGTGGACCGTGCATACACCAGCCAACTTTCAAAAGGCTAAAAAGTCTCTCAAGATAGCCTTTCAAAAACAAATAGACGGCATTGGTTATGGGATAGTGGAATTCATATCTGCGTGCCCTCCGGGATGGAAGCTGAAGCCATTGGAATGCCTGGATTTTATCTCTGAAAGAATGCTTGAAGAGTATCCGCTCGGTGAGTTTAAGAATGTTGACAAGATTGATTAGTATGATATTTTAGCTTCAAATTGTCGGGGGACCACCATGGAAGCACACAGGATATCTCTGAAATGATATGTAGATTTCCATATATTAAAATAGCTGAAGATCTATAGGATAACATGTCCGATTTTCCTGAAGAGAGGTATGACGTGCTAAGAAGTCTTTTGTCTGCCTTGGTTTGGGTTTTTGGATGACTCTGTGAAAGCCCGTGGTGAACCATTGTGAGTGGTGATATTATCATTTTTTTAGAATATATATAGAGGACATTGATAATGGGTTATTATGAACTTATGATTGCTGGTACTGGTGGTAGGGGGGTCCTTTTGATCGGACGTTTGCTGGTTGAGGCGGGAATACTTAAACACAAGCATTCTCTGTTTTTTCCCAATTATGCCCCCGCAATGAGGGGAGGGGAGTCGGAATGTACGGTTATACTATCCGACAGTCATATCACATCCCCTGTGATGTTTGAACCCTCCTACGCCATTGCTATGACTACTTCTTCAATGACGGTTATTTCGAAGAGGGTTAAGTCAGGAGGTTCCCTAATAACAGACAGTAGTTTAATATCTGATAAGGTCACTAGGGACGACATAGTCGTTTACGAAATTCCTGCCACTGAAAAAGCCGTGGAGTTGGGAGGGAATCAGGCCGCGAACATGGTACTTTTAGGTGCATATCTAGAAAGTACTAAGGCTGTCCCTCTGGATCTTGTAGAGAAAGCTCTCGACAGTAAGCTGCAAGGGGAGTCAAAAAGAGATGTTTTATCACTCAACAAGATGGCGCTTCAAGAAGGTGCCAGATTAATGGCGAAGTGTGGGCCGTAAAATCTTCGATATGTCGGCGTAAAATTTTTTTCCTTACTGAAACAAGATTGCTATATTACATAGTTACATAAATGTTTCGTAACTTTTCAAAGAGTCCGGGAACACGCCGTAGACCATAGGAGTGCTTTAATTTACTCGGATGTCAATTTTTGGCGTATTCAGGGTGTTCGGCTAAAATTCAAAAAACTCGGGCTATCGCCCTCAAACATTTCAAACTGTGCAGTTACTCAGCAATAGTGCATATGACTTGAATAATCTTCTCCTCACGGCTTGATTCATTTGAGTGTAACCAAAATAGAACAAATTAATAAAAGTCACAGCTAATACAATAAAAGAATTTTTACCACGAAGGACACGAAGTTTTAATAAAAATATATAATTCTGCAATCTTCGTATACTTCGTGCTCTTCGTGGTAAAAAAAAGATATGCTTTATTTTGGTTACACTCGATTCATTTTAAAGATTCTAAATTCGTTACGCTAAATTGCAGATAACTCGGTCGCAAACTCCCTCAAACAATCTGCAATTTTCAGCTTCACTCACTAAGAATCTTTATCAAAATGAATCAAGAAGGTTCGTCAAAGATCATTCAAGTCATATTCCGACCAACTGCACAGGTCGAAACATTTTTAATTTTTTAACGCCAAACACCCTGAATACGCGCTTCCTAATATTCTCAGTGTCGTTCATAAAAGCGCTCAACTGTGCTGAGTTCCCCCCATTAGTTGTTGAGAAGTTACGATTTAAAAACATAAAACCGGAGGAATAATTGACCTTTTTTGAGGATTAAAATCTGAGTTTGACGGAGGGATTGCTGAAAAGAGCCTTTTATGGATGGGCACTACTTAAGATTACCGAGCATCTTCGAAGTAGCACGGTGATCAATAAAAATCTTGACTTTAATTTTCCAAAGTTTTATCTATTTAAGTGGTCATTTATAAAAAAAATGGCTCTATAGATTTTCAGGTATTAAATTTCACAAGGCCAGAGGGAGGAATCAGAGTAAGTCGTACATTGAGTACGTCGTCGAGGATTCCGACCGATAACGCCGTGAAATTTAATATCTGAAAATCTATATAGAGCCAAAAAAATTACAGAAACGTAAACAGATGAAACGTAAGTGATATGTCAAAAGGGACTATTTTAGTCGTAGATGATGATAGCAAGATAAGGGAATTCTTATCTGATCTCTTGGTAGAAGAGGGTTACGATGTCACTGTGGCCGAGAACGGAGAAGAGGCGATTGGTTTGCTGAAATTCCAGGATTTTAATGTGGTTTTAACGGATCTAAAGATGCCCAAGGTCGATGGCCTCAAAGTCATAAAGTCGGTTCAAAGACAAAGCTTCCAGGGAGTTGGGATAGTTATGACAGGTTATGGAAGCATAAAGTCTGCTGTGGATGCCATGAAAGCGGGGGCCTATGATTATGTGAGCAAGCCCTTTCAGGTGGACGAGATAAAGATCGTCATTGAGCGAGCCATGGAGCATCAAAGGTTAGAGAAGGAAAATATCAACCTTCGTAAGAATTTAAAGAGGAAATACAGGTTTGAAAATATTATCGGGGACAGTCCTGCGATGCAGGAAGTGTTTGAATTGGTTGAGAAGGTTGCCGACAGTGACAGTACAATTATGATTCGAGGGGAGAGTGGTACTGGGAAAGAACTCATAGCAAAAGCCATCCATTTTAACAGTTACCGAAGAGAAAGGCCTTTGATCCCAGTAAACTGTGGAGCCATTCCGGAGGATCTCCTAGAGAGCGAGCTGTTTGGGCATGTCAAGGGGGCTTTTACAGGGGCCACAAATACAAGAGTGGGCAGGTTTGAGTTAGCCCATAATGGGACAATATTTCTTGATGAAATCGGCGATATGAGCCCTGGCCTCCAGGTAAAACTTTTGAGAGTCCTTCAAGAGCAGGAATTTGAAAGAGTGGGGGGGACCCATACCATCAAGGTAAATGCAAGAGTTATTGCGGCAACAAATCAAAACCTGGAAAAGGCAGTGATAGAAAGAAAGTTTAGGGAAGATTTATATTATCGGTTGAATGTGATACCCATAAATGTTCCTATGCTACACGAGCGAAAAACTGACATTCCCCTTCTAGTACACCATTTTATTGAGTATTTCAATAGGGAGAAGAAGAAGAATATTGAACACTTGTCCCCGGAGATTATGAAGTTCCTTGTCAATTACGATTGGCCCGGCAACGTAAGAGAGTTGGAGAATATGATCGAACGGTTAGTGATTTTAAGGAGCAGGGGAGTTATCCAACTTAAGGATTTACCTGATAAGATACTATTAAAAGATAAGGGAAAGCTCTTGCCGCAGATAGATATCCCAGATGACGGAATATGCTTCAAGACGGCTGTCAATGAATTTGAGAAGGATCTGATTCTACAAGCCCTGCAAAAGACTGATTGGGTTAAAAACAAAGCTGCAAAGATGTTGAATTTGAAGAGGACGACGCTGGTTGAAAAGATGAAAAAAACGGAAATCGATCAAAATCGTCTATGACCGTCTTGCAGCATCCTTGAGTGTCCTTGAAGGAGGATGCTCACTGTATAGGTTTTTAGATAGTAAGTTCCACAAGGCACCTCTTTCAACCTTCCTTGCCGCCATCTGGCATTTATAGAAATCCACACCTATTTTCTGGTCCATCCAAGTTCAGTATAACTGTTGTTTGCCTTATACCGCAAAGAGATTTCCCTTTTTATCTCGTTCCCAGACAAATGTCTGGACATGAGGAGGGATGACCGAGTACGACTGGGCCACCCAACCAACTGACCTTCAACCATTAATGCAGTGTCAAATAGGTGACAGTGAAGATTCGATATTTGACAGGATCGGAGTACTGCTCACTCAGGTATGAATTGACGCTACGGTCTTGGTTTCTTACCTTCTTGGTATTAGCCTGCCACTGGTATGTTTCTTGCTTAATCTAATAGGGATATAATCGGAATATCGGACAGGGCTTTTCATCTTGTGGATTATTAGTTGAGATGTAAACGCTCATGTGACATGCCATTCGCAACCTGACCCCCTCAAGGTATCGGCTGAATCCTTATGTGTATTAAAAAGATAGTGATTATCGCTATAGTTCTTTGGTGTGTTTCGGTTCCTGATAAAGCAATTGGGGAAGTATTTAATCAGCTTACGGATGTTAAGTTGCAGGTCTTCAAGGGATACTCGAGGATAGTGCTTTGCGTCGCGAAGAGAACATCTTACAAAGTAATCCCTGACTTCAGTGATAAGACCCTAACCATTGAGATCCCTCACTCCTCATTGAAACTTCGCCATCCTGTTTCCAAGTTAGCGGGTGGGATGGTTGAAGAGGTAGTATTGGGCAGTAGACCTTCTGGGTCCGTTTATGTAGATATTAAACTCCCGTCATCGAGTGTTGAATTTACTCATTTTTTATACCACAACCCTTCGATGATTGTAGTAAATATCAGGGAAGATAAAAGAAAAGTCGTCTCAAAGTCAGGCATGAAACGTCCTTTAGAGACTTTAACAAAAGTGAGCGATCCGTCTTTAAAAAATGAGAAGCCTGTTTCAATGGATATGGAAAGGGATGATACCCCTGCTGAGAGAAACGTCGTTGCCGACAGGAATGATAATGTGGATGCTAAGCCCCAAGGTTCCCAACAAATGGCGTTCGAAAATCGGAAGGAGCAAGATGCCCATACCGGGACGGTATCTCCTGCCAAATCGGAGGCCAGAGACATATTCGAGACCGGTATTGCTTTGTTTGAGGAGGACAATTACAGTAGTGCCCTTGAGAATTTCGCTTCGCTGGTTGTACGGTATCCCAATAGTTCATATGCAGAAAAGGCTGCATTTCTCATTGGAGATTGCTATTTTGAGATGGCAGCGAAAGACCTATCCGGGAAATACAATCCTGCGATAGGGGCTTATACATCAGCGCAAAGACTTTATCCAGATTCTGAAAGTGGTGAAAGGGCTACCTTTCAAATAGGAGAGTCTTATTGGCGGATGGGTTACCTATATGAAGCGGAAGCAGGTTTTATGAGTCTCATAGATAGATACCCAGAGAGCGAACATGTTCCACAATCACAGCTTAACCTGGCCTTGATTAAGTCCAGGAATGGCAACTTCAAAGAGGCCATAAAGAGGTTCAGGAGGTTCCTAGTCGACTATCCGGACAACAACCTTAGTAAAGGTGCGGTATTTGGGATAGCAGATGCTTACCATGGACTGAGAGATTTTAAGAGCGCCCGGCGTCATTATGAAGAAGCAATGAAGCACTGGCCGGATTACCCCAAGACTCATTCTGAAATCCTGTTTGGTATGGGAGAGACGTACTTTCAGAACAAGAAATACCAAAAGGCGCTGGAATCCTTTCTTGGGTTTATAAATATATTCCCAAAAGATGATTTGCGAAGTAGCGCTTTAACTAAAATAGGGGATTCCTTGCAAGCGCAGGGAAAAACCAGAGAGGCATTGATATTCTACTCCGAGGTAGTGTCACAGCATCTACAAGATAGAGAGGTTGCTAAGGCGAGGATCTCAATGGCTGATTTGGGGATGGAACGACCTGGACTTTCCCTCCCTGACAGTATATTCGATTACAGTTCCTATTTGATGCCGCAGAGCACATATAACGATATTTATCTACGTTTCCCCAACTCTGAATTGGGCAATATCGCATTGTTTAAAGAGGGTTTATTCTATCTTAACCAAGAAAGATACGATGAGACAATCTCAACATTCAAAAGGTTATATGAGAAGGTTTTAACAGGCCCCTCCCGCTGGAAGGCTTACTTTTATGTGCAGAATACATGTATAAAAGAGATAGATTTGAATTATAAAGAGAAGGATTTTTTTTCGGTCCTCAAGAGGTACCAAGAGAATTTAGATCCATTCCTTAGAGATGTGGTGGATGCTAAAACTCTCTCTCAGGTTGGGGAGAGTTATCGACAGCTCGGGCTTTACGGTAAAGCCAGGGAAATATGGCAAAGGGCTCTTCACGAAAATCCAGAGGGAAGATACGCGGATGCCATAACATTTAAGATAGGGGATACATATCTTTTGGAGTGTAATTACAAGGAGGCAGAAGGTGTATTCAGGAGGTTTGTAAACATGTTTCCCAAAAGCCCCTATATGATTGATGTTCTTACTGATCTGGGAGATACTCTTTATAGAAGCGGTGATTTTCAAAAAGCTGTGGATGTTTACCTTTCAACGATAGATAAATATAAAGGCCGCCTTCAGGGATCTCAGTCTCGTTATTTTCTCGCCCATTCTTTAGAAAAGCTCGGATACAATTCTAAGGCTGTTGATGCCTACAAAGATGTAATCCTTTCGTTCAAGACCGTTAATGGGAAAACAGAGGACTTACCGGATTTTGTTATGGAAAGCTATATACGGATGGCGGGTTTCCTTTATGACGATCGTCTTTACAGTGAAGCCCTTAATGCATATATGGAAACCAAAAATCTCATTAAAAAGGACAGCAGGGGTATGTGGGTGTCCTTACAGACCGCAAATTGCTATAGAAATCTAGTAAGGGAAGAGGAAGCGATTCAAACTCTTGAGGGACTAATCAATGATTCTGATAGTGGGTTTTGGAGAAGGGTAGCTGCTCATACAATTGATGACATTAATTGGAAGAGAAGAAACAAGGATCGTCTTTAACTGGTTGTCTTTGAGGGAGAAGCCGGTGAAGTTCAATATCTGGAAATCTATAGAGGGTATACAAGGGATATCAAGTAAAGATAGGGGGCTAGGGGTTGTCAAGGTCAATCTTGGTTGTAGATGATGAACCCGGAATACGGGCAGTGTTATCAGAGACACTCAGACACAGTGGGTACTCTGTATCGACTGCCGTGGATGGGGTCGCTGCACTTGAAAAGCTCGCGCGAGGAGACTTTGGTCTTGTTATAGTAGATATCAGGATGCCTAAGATGAACGGCATGGCGGTGTTAAAGGAGGTAAAAGCCAGGTTTCCTGGGACTCACGTGGTGATAATGACAGCTTACGGTACTGTCCCCAGTGCAGTGGAGGCGATGAAAGAGGGCGCTGTTGACTATATTTTGAAGCCCTTTTCCTGTGAGGATGTGGAAGGGATCGTAGGGCGGGTCTTTTCGGGAACAAGGAATTACGAGTCAAGAGAGACGCATCCCAAGGGAGGGTTTGATTCAAAGAGGATAGTCACACAGGACCCTCAGATGTTGAAAATGCTAGAAATGGTCAAGAATGTTGCTCCAAGCAAAGCAACGCTTCTTATTCAGGGTGAAAGCGGTACGGGAAAGGAGTTAATAGCTTATTATGCGTATCAAAATAGCACGAGAAGTGAAAAATCCTTTGTAGCAGTGAATTGTGCTGCGTTACCTGAAGGGTTATTAGAGAGTGAGCTATTTGGCCATGAAAGGGGGGCTTTTACCGGCGCCGTGACAAGACGGATTGGAAAGTTTGAGATGGCAAATCATGGCACCCTTCTTTTGGATGAGATCAGTGAGATGGATCTCCAGCTTCAAGCAAAACTATTAAGGGTTTTGCAGGAAAATGAGGTGGACAGGATCGGTGGCAAAGGTCCTATACCGATTGACATAAGGGTTCTTGCTACTACCAATGTGGAGTTGAAGGAAGCCGTTTCCAAGAATACTTTTAGAGAGGACTTGTACTATCGACTGAATGTTATCCCGATTGTAATCCCACCCCTTAGGGAAAGGAAGAACGACATACTTGTGTTAACGAAATACTTCATAGAAAAGCATAGCCTAACGAACGGTAAACGCATATCGAAGATTTCAGAAGAGGCCATGTCCCTCATCATGGAAAATAGTTGGAAGGGAAATGTCAGAGAACTGGAAAATATCATTGAGAGATCTGTTCTGCTTTGTAACAGCGACATCATCGAACCGAATCACCTCTTTATAGATAAAGAGGATTGCATGGAAAGAGCCGGGATCCAGGTAAAAGCTGGTTTGACAATGAAGGAGATGGAAAAGGAGCTGATATGTAAGACCCTTGGAGAGGCGAATGGCAATAGAACCCTTGCAGCAAAGATATTGGGGATCAGTATAAGGACGTTGAGAAACAAACTTGTGGAATATAAATCTCAGGGAGCCAACGTTCCGATCCCTAATGCTTGAATGGTTTAAGGATTCTTTTTATAGAGGGAAAAAAATGCCTATAACCAACCCTGATTTTTTACGAAGTTATTTCGGCTTCCTCCCTTAACGTTTGTAAGTAGCGGGGCAATGGACAAGATGTTTCTTTGGTATATTATTTGCATAGAGTTATATTAAACGAAAGGGGGGAGCAAAGATGGATGGTCAAGGGTTATTCCCGAAAACTTTTGCAGTTTTAGAGAAGGTGTTGGATTTCCGTTTGCAGCAACATAACTTGATCGTATCGAATATCGCTAATATGGACACCCCATGCTTTCAGGCAGTGGACTTACACTTCGAGGATGAGTTAAGAGAAGCCCTAGAAGGCACAAAAGCTGGCGCCTTGAGGGCTACTCAGGACAGGCATTTCAGGGTTGGAAGGCAGGGCGTCAAATTTGTGAAACCCCGGGTTGTGTTATCCCCAGGCCTGCTTTTGTCCAATGATCTAAATACGGTTGACATGGATAAAGAGATGGGAAAGATGGCAAAAAACAATCTAATGTATAATGTTACAGCCCAGATTTTAGGAAAGAAGTTTGCGGGGATGATAAATGCTATTAAGGGAGGAAGATAGGGATGGATTTCTTTGAGGCTTTGAATGTTAGTTCCTCTGGTCTGAGCGCCCAACGAGTACGGATGAATGTCATATCGTCGAACCTGGCAAACATTGAGACAACACGTACCCCTGAAGGGGGTCCTTATCGGCGTAAAGATGTGATATTCGCGGCAACGCCAGTTGGAAGTTCTTTTCAAGATATCCTGGAATCCCGTATGTGGGGAGACGTATACCAGGTAGAGGTGGAAGGGGTTTATCGTGATGATGATCCACCTAAACTCAAATACGATCCAGACCATCCTGATGCTAATGATGAAGGTTATGTTGCTTTACCGAATGTGAATGTTATCGTAGAGATGACAAATATGCTTTCGGCTACTAGGTCATACGAGGCAAACGTGACGGCGATAAATGCAACTAAGAGCATGATGTTAAAGGCTTTGGAGATCGGTAGGGGTTAGCTTAGGGACGGGGACGAAATAACTTCTTTTGACGGCGGCTTTATCTCGTTTCCACGCAGAGCGTGGGAAGGGAGAAATCTTTAAGCCCACAGCATTGAGCTGAAAGGGGGGGTATCTTCAAATGAAAGATATTGGTATCCAGAGCAATCTAAAGACGGGAATATGGGCAATTTCGGATGATAAAAAAACGGCGGAACTGGGCAGCGAGACTTTTGAAGAGACACTAACCGATTCCATCAAGAAGGTAAATTTTCTTCAAAATGAGGCTGACCAAGCGATTCAAGAACTGATGGTGGGAAAAAACAAAGACGTCCACGAAACAATGGTAGCGTTAGGAAAGGCTGATGTATCCTTCCAGATGATGATGAAAGTGCGAAATAAGATAGTAGAAGCATACCAGGAAATTATGCGAACACAGATATAGATTTTCAGCTATTTAGTTTTACAAGGCCAGAGGGAGGAATCCGAGTAAGTCATACATATTATTACGTCCCCGTCCCTTAAATACCTTGGGTTATCTAAATTTAAGGAGGTCCACAGCTCAAAGGAGGTTTTGAGAAGGGCCTGCAGATTACTGACTCTCCAGGGAGAACAGATTGGATTTCTTTTCGCAGCTCGTAACGCAGTTCAGAGAAATGTTCAATGGCCTTTCCACAGGGAGAAAGATTGTATTCTTGGGCGTCTTGGTAGGGGCTATCATTGCTATCGTGACCCTTGTAATGATATCCCAAAGGTCCACCTTTGTGGTACTTTACTCAAATTTGAGTTCCGAAGAAGCGGGGGGAATCGTATCAAAATTAAAAGAACAGAAGATCCCATATCGGCTTTCATCTGGAGGCGCGTCTATCTTGGTGCCGTCGGATAAATTATACGAAACCAGATTGGGGTTAGCTAAGGAAGGTCTCCCCCTGGGAGGCGTGGGTTTCGAGATATTTGATGAAACAAAACTCGGAATGACCGAGTTTGCTCAAAATGTGAACTACCTACGCGCATTACAAGGGGAACTCACCCGAACTATAAATCAGCTTGCCGAGGTTGAGCAATCCAGGGTCCATATCGTAATGCCCAAGAGCTCCCTTTTCATAGAAGAGCAAGAAGAAGCAACCGCCTCTGTAGTAGTGAAGGTCAAACCTGGAGCAAGGCTGAACCAAGGACAGCTTCAAGGGATTGTTCATTTAGTTGCCAGCGGGGTGGAGGGTCTAAAGCCTGAAAAGATAATCGTAATGGACAATCATGGACAGATATTGGCTGGGGGTAGAGAGGCGTCTTTGAGTTCCCAACTTACAAACACTCAACAAGAGATGAGACGTGATCTGGAGAAAAACCTGGAGAGAAGTGTTCAAACCATGCTAGAAAGGGCTGTGGGTAGGAATAAGGCCATAGCTAGGGTCTCTGTTACCTTGGATTTTGAGCAGACAGAAAGGACAGAGGAGAAGTACGATCCTAACAGTGTGGCGGTTAGGAGTGAACAGATTTCAGGCGAAAAATCCAAAGGCACCGGCGTCTCACCTAGAGGTGTGCCAGGGGTTGTGTCCAACCTTCCCAGTAACACTCAATCAGCAGACATAACCGGAGGGAAGACGGAATTTCAAAAGAAAAACGAGACTATAAACTACGAGATAAGTAAGATTACAAGCCACGTTATTGAATCGATCGGAGACATTGTAAAGCTTTCCGCAGCCGTGATTGTGGATGGAACCTATGAGGTAACCAAAGGAAAAGACGGGAAGGAGGATAAGAAGTACCTACCAAGGCCTGAGGAAGAGATGGAGAGGCTTAGGGATATTGTAAAGATGGCTGTTGGTTATGACGCAGACAGGGGTGATCAGGTTGAGGTGGTAAATATGCAAATGGAGACTGTATCGTTAATGGAGGAAGAAGATGTCTCAGGAAACCGAGGATTTAAAACCTTTTGGTTTCCTCTGGTCAGACTTGCTGTAATATTTATAGCCATTATCTTCCTCTTTTTCTTCGTTGTAAGACCTCTCATAATATGGTTGACGGGAGGAAAAACAGGATCTGATTTTACCGAGCAGCTTCCGAAGACTGTGGAAGAGTTAGAGGCAGGGATTGAAGTGACAAAGGAATTGCCTTCGACAACGGCATTGCCTTCGACAAAGGAAAAGATACGACAGATAGTCCAGGAGGATACTGAACGAACAGCACAACTGATCCGCCATTGGATATCGGAGGGTAACTAAATGCTTACGGAGTCAAGCAATATCGTTGGGAGAGATAAGGCTGCCATCTTGCTTCTCTATTTGGGGGAAGCGGTTGCCGCTGATATCCTTCGGAATCTTGACGAGGAAGAGATCCATCAGGTTACTATGAAGATGTCCGGCCTCAAGAATGTGAAAACCGAGGTCATTGACGATGTCTTGGATGAATTCTCTGAGATAATGTTATCTGACAACATTTTGTCACTGGGAGGGGATGACTATGTGAGAAATATACTCCTCAAAGCCCTAGGCGAGGATAAGGCGAAGTCTATCATCCAGCTTCTTGCAATGCCAATGGTTGGTGGTCGCAGCGGCAGTGATTCTAAAGAGAAACCTGTGGCAGATAGTCTTCGAAAGATGGATCCGGAAGCGGTCGCAAATTTGGTGAGGGAAGAACATCCACAGACCACCGCTCTCATCCTATCCCATCTGAAGCCGGAACGGGTAGCGCAGGTGATCCCCTTCCTGAGAGATGAGTTTCGGGCGGAAGTTGTGATCAGACTTGGTACTCTCGATAGAGTAGCGCCAGGCGCAATGGATAAGATCGAAGAAGTACTTCGTAGTAAGATAAATAAAGTGGCTCTGGGGGAGAGTAGTAATATTGGAGGTCTCGGACCAGTGGCGGAGATGATGAATACTATTGATAGAAGCATTGGAAACTCTATCATGGAAAAGATTGAGGAAAGGCGTCCTGAACTGGCAGAAGAGATCAAGAACTTGATGTTTGTGTTCGAAGACCTCATACTCCTCGATAGTCGATCAATGCAAATGGTACTGAAGGAAGTTTCCAATGAGGATCTAACTGTTGCATTGAAGACAGCCACTGATGAGGTAAAGGATCAAGTCTTTTCAAACGTGTCAGAGAGGGCAGCTGGTATGATAAGAGAGGACCTTGAGGCTATGGGACCTGTTCGCGTTAAAGATGTGGAGAGCGCTCAGCAGGCGATACTGTCCATAGTTAGAAGGCTTGAGGGTGAGGGTAAGATAGTTATAAGCGGGCGAGGCGGGGAGGAAATAGTTGTCTAGGATTATAAGGGCTGGTGTATTAAAAGATGGAGTGCGGTCATTTCCGGCGGGTAAAATATCCGGTGACCTAACCCCTAACAAGAAAGGGGGGCAAGCGCGTATTTTTCAGATGCCTAGCCTTGAAGGTTCTACAGATACGGGGGAAGATAGAAGGGAAGACGCAAAAAAACTTATAGAGGAAGCGAAGGAAAAGGCTGAAAAATACCTCAAGGAGGCCAAGAAAAAGGCCTCAAATATTGAAAGGGAAGCATATGAAAAGGCCTTTGTGCAGGGAGAAAAGGCAGGGATGGAGATTGGCAAAAAAAAGGCCGAGCCGATCATAGATAGTTTTTATGAGATCATTGAAGAGTTGAGCACCTTTAGAGAAAAGATTTGCGATGAGAGTGAGAATGAACTGGTTAAACTGGCCCTTGCCATTTCTAGAAGCATTATTCACCAGGAGCTTACTTTAAATCAAGAGGTTGTAATAAACAACGTTAAGGCTGCCCTAAAGAATGCAATCGGGGTGGGAGGAATAAAGATAAGGGTCAGTCCACTGGACATCGAGTTCATACGTGAGTGTAAACCACAGATCCTAGAGTCTATTGAGGGATCTGCAAATATTGTCCTTGAAGAGGACAGGGGAATCCTACGAGGAGGATGCATAGTTGAGACCGATTTTGGAGATATCGATGCCAGGATTGAGAGTCAGATAGAGGAGCTGGACAGAGTCTTGAGATCCAGCCTAAGGGATTTGGAGGGGTAGAGTGTACCGGGCTATCGATCTGACAAGATACCACAACCAGGCAGAAAGGTTAAACCCCATTAAGGCTTGTGGGAAAGTGAGCCAGGTCGTTGGTTTAATCATAGAGGGGCATGGGCCGGGTACAACGATAGGGGAGATATGTAATATTTATCCAAGGGGGGGAGGCTCATCGGTTACTGCGGAGGTGGTTGGTTTTCGCGATAATCGGATCTTGCTTATGCCCTTGGGGGAGATTCGAGGGGTAGGACCACTCGACACAATAGTAACAAGGGGGCAAAGGGCTACTCTGAAGGTAGGAGATTCATTTCTGGGAAGGGTAGTGGATGGTTTTGGGAACCCTATCGATGATAAGGGACCCGTAAAGACGCAAAGAGAACTTTCCATATATCCTGAACCTATTAACCCCCTTCAGAGGAGACGGATAAAAGAACCCCTTGATCTTGGAATCAGGGCCATAAACGGGCTTTTGACTTGTGGCAAAGGTCAAAGGGTGGGTATACTTGCGGGTAGTGGGGTCGGCAAAAGTGTTCTCCTTGGGATGGTTGCTAGAAACACCAACGCAGATGTTAATGTTATTGCATTGATTGGAGAGAGAGGACGTGAGGTAAGGGAATTTCTGGAGAAAGACCTGGGCGAGGAGGGCTTAAAGAGATCTGTAACAGTAGTGGCCACCTCTGATCAACCCCCATTGATTCGAATCAGGGGAGCCCTTACCGCTACCACCTTTGCCGAGTATTTTCGCGATCAGGGGAAACAGGTTGTTCTTATGATGGATTCAGTAACGAGATTTGCTATCGCTCAAAGAGAGGTTGGGCTGGCCATAGGAGAACCACCAACAACAAAGGGTTATACCCCCTCTGTTTTCGCAACCTTACCTAAGTTGTTGGAAAGGACGGGAACCCACTCCGAAGACGGAAGTATAACTGGGTTGTATACTGTTTTAGTTGAGGGGGATGATTTTAATGAGCCTATCGCTGATGCAGTACGATCAATATTGGATGGTCATATCGTTCTTTCCAGGGCATTAGCCGCAAAGAACCACTATCCATCCATCGATGTGCTAAACAGCATAAGCCGTGTTATGATTGACATTGTCAGCCCTGAACACCGAGAGTATGCAAACAGGTTAAGAAGTACCTTGGCTGAGTATAGAAAGGCAGAGGACCTGATAAATATTGGTGCTTATGTAAAAGGAAGTAACCAAGCCATCGACTATGCGATCAGGATGATCGACAGAATAAACGGATACTTGAGGCAGGACATTCACGAAAAGGCAGAACTTAGGGAGAGCATCTCACAGCTTGAGAAACTCTTTGAGGAGAAATGATGCCTGAATCACGCTTCGAGGTGGTACTAAAACACAGGAAGTGGATTGAGGAAAAGGTTCAGAGAGAGCTGGCAGAAATAAAAGAGTTGCTTAAGGGAGAAGAAGAAAAGCTCGTATATCATAACAGATTGCAAAAGGATTCGTTGAAAGACCTTCACCAGAAGAAGGCCAAAGGGGTTACCGCCTCTGAGATCTTGTTGTATTCTTCTTTCTTTGAACGACTCTCAATGCGAATTAAGGGACAGGAGCGGATAATCGAGCGCATAAAGGCCAGATTCAACAATAAATTTAAAGAACTGGTAAAGGCATCAAGAAGCAAAGAGGTGGCCAAGCGATTAAAGGAAAAGGAACTGGAGGAACTATATATAGAGGAATTGAGAAAGGAACAGAAATTTATAGATGAGGTAGGGGTTGGCGGATACAATCGGAACAGGGCAAGAAAGGATAAAGAGGGATATAGGGTTTGAATAAGTGGATGAAGTATACGATCCTGTTTCTTGTGGTTTTTAAGGTAATATCTTCCGGGATCTTACTGAACAGGGATAATGTGAATTTTTCATCGGATTTGGTTGTAGATGTTGTTTCTGCACAAGAAAAGATCGAGCCAGACCTTGGCAAAACCCTCAATAGGACATTTTCTGAGGAGGAAATCGCAATCCTGACATCTCTTGAGAAGAAGAGGTTGGAATTATCGCTGAAGGAAGAAAGACTGAATATACAAGAAGAGAGACTCGGCAAATTAAGACAGGATGTTGAAGATAGGATATTGGAACTAAAGAATATTGAGTCAAAGATAGAAATACTGTTGGAGACTCAGGAAGCCATTGCGGAAGAGAGGTTGAATCATCTGGCAAAGGTATACGAGGCAACACCTCCGGAACAAGCCGGCCCCATGATGTCAAAGTTGGATGTGAAGCTAGCAGCGAAAATTATTATGAGGATTAGCGGAAGAAAGGCAGGGAAGATATGGGCCTTTGTTGAGCCTAAACAGGCGGTGAAGATAAGCGAAGAACTGGCAAGAAAGAGAACAAAGGTGATTATCCCCTCTAACCAGAAAAAAATGAAGGGTGCCTAGCGGCACTAGGCAAATTCTTTCCCCCCAGACACACTCCCAAGGCAAAAATTACCTCCCTATTAGCATCTTTATAAACACAAAAGGACATACCCCTTCAGCATAACTACTTGATATGACAGTTGCAATTGTATGGTGAAACAAGTTGGCATGGTAGTTGCGAAACATGTCCGTACAGGCTTGAATTTTAGGCATAACTCGGGGAAGTTATTTCGTCCTCGTCCCTAATCAGTTTTAAATCAGAAATTTTGAAACTCATTTGAGTGATGCCTTTAAGCTATTGTCAGGGGGACTATTCAGCCCCCCCGACAATTTGTAGCTCATAATTGAGTTTCAAAATTTCTGTAAACATTCTTTTCATGATAAAGGAGGAGAATAAAAGATTGGATACCAAAGTATTGTCCATATTCTCAACCCTTAACGTATCTTGCAAAACTGATATGCCCAAGGGGGGGGATAATGTCAATTTTGAGACTATCTTTGGGGATGTCACTAGCAGTCAGACTGCTGCCTTTCCAATCCTAAAATTAGCGCTATCCAAAGGGGATCCTGGAGGGTTGGAAAATGAGACACAGCAAAACCTTTTGGGGCAGATATCCAATGGTGTGAGTCCACAGACTTTGGGAATATCTGCTGCGTTGAGACTAAACAGGTTTATGGATAGCGCGAATAGCAGACTAGGAATAGAGGGCTTTTTAAATGAACTCAGTATAGACACGGGGGGACAGCCAGTTTCGGAGGGGGATAAAGACAGGGCGGGAAATAGGGTTCTATTGTCAAAGGATATGAAGTCTGGATTTGATGTAGGAACAGGTGGTGGAACGGCATTTAATGTTGATAAGGGGGTATGGTTTGTAGATGGTGATAAGTTGAAGACTACTTTGGGAGACAGAGGAGATGGTGTTTCAAAGGGAGAGGTTCTTGAAAGTTTATTGGCGAAGCTGAGTATGGGAACAGGAGATGGTGTTTCGAGGGGAGAGGTTCTTGAAAGTTTATTGGCGAAGCTGAGTACGGGAACAGGAGATGGTGTTTCGAGGGGAGAGGTTCTTGAAAGTTTATTGGCGAAGCTGAGTACGGGAACAGGAGATGGTGTTTCGAGGGGAGAGGTTCTTGAAAGTTTATTGGCGAAGCTGAGTACGGGAACAGGAGATGGCGCTTCAAGGGAAGAGGTTCTTGAAAGTTTATTGGCAAAGCTGAGTACGGGAACAGGAGATGGTGTTTCGAGGGGAGAGATTCTTGAAAGTTTATTGGCAAAGCTAGGTGCAGGAACAGGCAGGAGGGCAGGAGATGGAGTAGCTGAAAGGGTGCGATCTTTAGATGGTGATAGGTTAAAGGCTGTTTTGTCGGATGTTGGAGAGCGGGATAAGAGTTTCAACGTAGTGCAGGGGAACTCAGCACATCCCGTCTCCAAGGACGATATGCTCAAGGCCTTACTCGCTGATCCTTATACAGCAACACAAAAACCCTTGGCAGCAACACAAAAACCATCGGTCTTAAAAAATGATTATAGTAATTACGGTGCAAATGCCAACAAAGAGAGTACAGTTGGGGAGATCTTGGCTCGGGTTGGAATGGATCCCGAAGGGGCAAGGATTGTTATAAGTGGAGAGACTCCCAACCAAAGTGGTCGCTTAGGAAATGGCAGTGGGCATGTTAGACTTGACCCCATCCAAGAAGTAATTGACTTGCCAAATGACAAGTCACCTGTGGATAGACCCCGGGAGGATAAATCGTTTGACTATACGCAAGGTAGGGTTGCATCAAAAACAGTTATAAACGACAGAGTTTTAGACCAGATTGTTGGAAAAGTAAGCACATCAGTCAATAATGGCCGAAATGAGATAATAATTCATCTCAAACCAGACTTCCTCGGTAGCATTCACTTAAAGATATCCATAGAAGATCACCATGTCTTGGCAAGGATACTCACGGAAAACCCTGTAACAAAAGAGATCATTGAGGCCAATTCGCATCAACTGAAACTTTCTCTCTTAGAGCACGGGCTCAAAGTGGACAGATTCTCGGTCTTCGTGGGCCACGATCAAGGCCAGTTCGATCAAGGTTACGAAAACCCATCCTCTGGGAGGAGATGGGTGGAAGATGACCCAGACGGAGGAAAAGAACTAGTTGGCTTAGAAGGGGAAGATACGGGTCAGCCAGGAAGGATTACAGGGGGACAGGGGCAGATTGATTTTTTTGCTTAGACCTTTTGAAAGGGAGGGTGGATATGATAATTTCCGGTGCAGTTACTACTAATAAGTCTGATGAACAAGTAGTCAGGTCAAGCGCCCTTGGCAGGGATACCTTTTTGAAATTGCTGGTGGCTCAACTCCAGTACCAGGATCCGCTTAGTCCTATGGAGAACACAGAATTTACTGCTCAAATGGCCCAGTTCAGCAGCCTGGAAGAGCTTTACAATATCAACGATAATCTGAAAAATATCGAGCTTTATGAGGCTTCCCTCAATAATTCCCAAGCGGTTAGCTTCATTGGGAAAGAGATAGAGGCAAACGGAGATACGATGCAGATAAGGGATGAAACTCAGGATGATATGCGCTATGATTTAACTCAAAATGCTACACAAGTGCATATCAGTATCTATGACAGCGTCGGTAATCTAGTAAGGGATATCAATAAAGGGGCACAGGGTGTTGGAAGCTATGTGGAAAGCTGGGACGGCATGGATAACGAGGGGAATAAACTACCGGATGGTCTCTACGCATATTCTATGTCGGCCATGGACGAAAACGGGTCAGCAGTGAACATCAGTTCATATGTCACGGGAAGGGTTACAGGGGTTGCTTTTGATAACAGCATCGTCTACCTCATGGTGGGAGATAAGAAGGTTAATGTCAGTGATGTAATCAGGATAAAAGAGGTTACTCAATAGACTGGAAGAAAGGAGGTAGATAAAGTATGTCTATATCAAGTTCATTGTTCTCAGGGGTAAGTGGTCTTTCATCCTATGGTAATGCGATGTCAGTAATAGGTGATAACATCGCCAACGTGAACACCATAGGTTTCAAGGGGAGCGGTACGTCGTTCGAGGATGCTTTTAGTCAAAGTATTGCAACTGCATCGGGAACGTCCCAGATTGGGAGGGGGGTTACCATGAGTAGTGTAGTGGCAAGCTTTGACCAGGGGTCTTTTGAGAATACGAATGAACCGACAGATCTGGCAATCGGTGGTAAGGGGTTCTTCATGGTAGGCGACCTGGAAACGGAGAACGTCTACTATACACGGGCAGGGCGTTTTCGTTTCGATGTGTCCGGAAACTTTGTAAACCCTGCAGGCTTAGTGGTTCAGGGATGGGATGTCCAGGAGAATAGCAACGGCACCATAAGCACCGTAGGGGCTATCGACAATATTGTGATCTCCTCCACCTCATCAGATCCGAATGCAACCACACAGGTTATTGAAGCGGTAAATCTGAGTTCAACTGAGACGGCTTATGCTGCTGGTTCCTTTAATTGTACAGCAGCCGGTGTAGTAACCAACTACAATTATTCTACTTCTCTCAGTGTTTATGACTCCCTGGGAAATGATCATCCAGTTACCATATACTTTACCAACACCAGCGGCGGTATATGGGAATGGAATGCTGTAATTGATGACACTAATTCCTTTTCAGGGAGCTACGAAGTAATGACCGGTGGAACTCTTACCTTCGACAGTAACGGTAGCCTGATCCTTGAGGCGCAAAATCCCAGCGACTTTGATTTCTCCGGTGGCGCTCTCCAGGACCAAGATATTAGCTTCTTCTTCGGAACACAAACAGGGGCCATCAGTAGATCCACCCAGTATTCCACATCCTCTACCACGATCTACCAGAGCCAGGATGGGTACGGTTCGGGATTCTTAGAGAATTTATCCGTGGATACCGATGGAGTAATAGCTGGTCACTATTCCAATGGCCAGATACTTTACCTGAACAAGATTGCCCTCGCGAATTTCCAGAATCCCTGGGGGTTGACAAAGCAAGGGGGGAACCTGCGGTCAGAATCCCGAGAGTCAGGACAGGCGATCACCGGTCCTCCCGGAACTGCAGGCATGGGCAAGATAAGCGCCAACTCTCTTGAGCAATCTAACGTGGACCTGGGAACTGAGTTTGTAAAGATGATCATAAACCAGAGGGCCTTCCAGGCGAATTCCAGGATTATTACCACCACGGACGACATGCTTCAGGAATTGATCAACCTGAAACGATAGATTGGGGATTAGAAATCTATCGTTGCATAACTCAAAAAACTGTTGAACCCCAGAGAGGATCGAAAAAGACTCCCTCCGGGGTTTTTTTTCGGCGCCTTATATAGATTTTCAGATATTTAATTTCACAAGGCCAGAGGGAGGAATCAGAGTAAGTCGTACATTGAGTACGTCGTTGAGGATTCCGACCGATAATGCAGTGA
>Ga0209345_10001906_pt1 | contig 24026 bp, 22 predicted proteins | sample Cruoilmetagenom7_FD_187294 | JGI IMG/M metagenome (GOLD analysis project Ga0209345, IMG submission 187294) | Oil polluted marine microbial communities from Coal Oil Point, Santa Barbara, California, USA - Sample 7 (SPAdes) (version 2) | ecosystem: Environmental > Aquatic > Marine > Oil seeps ...
GCAATGGGCTTGCGGCTGATGAGGCTAGGGGCTTTGGTGAACGAAATGCTTCCAGAAGCGCCCTACGGGTAAGCGACGGCTGTCAACTGATGGAGCGATTTATCAAGGGCTAAGGGATAAGCGGTGCTACTTTGACCTTAGCTAGTCTCCCAGGGATGGTCGTTGGCTTTTGATTGTATGGTAAAATAAAGCTAGGCCAATTAAGTTTGGTGGAGGCATCGGCGATGGCAAGAGGTGGGCAACTATGGCTTTGTTGGTGCAGAAATATGGTGGTAGCTCGGTGGCTAACGCTGAGAGGGTTAAAAATGTTGTCTCCCGGGTGGCGAAAGCCAAACAACAGGGCAATCAAATAGTGGTGGTAGTTTCTGCTATGGGTGATACTACCGATGAACTGATCCATCTTGCCCATCAAGTCGCAGACCACCCTGATGAAAGGGAGCTGGATGTTTTACTCTCTACGGGGGAGATTGTGTCTAGCACCTTAGTGGCTATAGCGATAAAATCTTTAGGTTATAAAGCGGTCAGCCTCAGTGGCGCACAGGCAGGGATTTACACCGACGCGAATTATAGTCGAGCTCGGATCCACACCATCGAACCCCAGCGCATTTTCAAGGAGCTGGAGAAGGATAACATTGTTATCGTCGCCGGCTTTCAAGGGATAACCGAGGAGATGGATACCACTACTTTAGGTCGAGGTGGCTCAGATACCACAGCAGTAGCCTTGGCAGCAAGATTAGGGGCAAACATATGTGAAATCTATACTGATGTTGAAGGTGTTTATACCGCCGATCCTCGTATTGTTCCCCAGGCAGGCAAGTTAAACCAAATCAACTCCCAAGAGATGCTGGAGTTAGCCAGCTATGGGGCGAAAGTGATACACCCTCGAGCTGTGGAGTTGGCTGAGCTATATAATATACCAATATTGGTAGCTTCCAGCTTCACCCAAGGTTCAGGAACTATTATTCAGGGAGGTATCCCTATGGAGGCGCGAAACAAGGTTCGTGGCATTGCTCATGATCTCAACGTAGCCAAGGTGACTGTTGTTGGTGTTCCCGATCGGCCTGGTATAGCCACCACTCTGTTTGAGTCCTTGGCCCAGGCAGGTATAAGTGTGGATACTATTGTTCAGAACGCCAGCATCAACGGAATTACTGATCTCACTTTCACTGTCACCCGCAATGACTTGGGCAAAGCAGTGCAACTGATCGAGCCAATCGCTAAGTCTATTGGAGCTAGATATTGCGCCACCGATGCCAAGTTGGGTAAGGTCAGCATCATAGGCACCGGGATGCAAAATACCCCGGGCTATGCGGCAAGGATGTTTAGGGCACTCTACGATGCGGGTATTAATATCGAGCTCATCACCACCTCAGAGATAAGAATCACTTGCCTTATCGGTGAAGGGAGAGTAGAGGATGCTGTCCGTACTTTGCATAAGGCCTTCGAGCTAGAGAGAATGGAGGGGTAGAGTAGGTTTCACCCGGCATTTCTCCGCAGTGATAATGGCCTCAATCTGAGAGATTGTCTGTGCCATTTTATTCTGGTGGTTTATTACCACATAATCAAATAGAGGCAAACTCTTCATTTCCTCTGCGGCAGTTTTTATGCGTAGCTCCCCACCACAGGCAGATTCAGTTTCGCGTCGTCTGAGGCGCTGTGCCAGCTCCTCCATGGAAGGGGGGGCAAGGAAGATAAGCACTGCTTCAGGGAAAAGGCGCTTAATAGTGGCCGCCCCTTGGACATCCACCTTTATCATGACGTCCTGCCCTTGGGCTAAAGCTTGCTCGACTTGTTGCTTGGGCACTCCATAGAAGTGATCATACACATGGGCCCACTCCAGTAATTCTCCCCTCTCTACCATGCGGTGGAAATCTGCCTCGGAAAGAAAATAATAATCTATCCCCTCCTTCTCCCCTGGCCGTTGGGGGCGGGTGGTTGCCGTCACCACATAGTAGACAGGATACGCCAGTTGTTTCATTCTATTTAATATGGTATCCTTCCCTACGCCAGAGGGGCCAGAAAGGACAAAAATCGAAGGCCTCTGCTTCTCGTTATCCACGCGTCTGCTTAGCCACCGACTTGTTGGCGATGGTTTTCCCAAGTTATTGTGGTGAGACCAATATGGTCGCTATCCATAAATTGCCATAGCCGAGGTGAACCAGTTCACGCGGTTTGCCTCAGCTTGTCTATATCCTGCCAAAAGTTAGGATAAGAAACATCGGCTGCCTCAGCGTGGTGGATTATTGTCTCTCCACACGCTACAAGTCCTGCCACAGCTAGGGTCATTGCCAAACGATGATCTCTATAGCTGGAACAGTGGCTGCCATGCAATTGATTTCCGCCATGAATGAGCATGCCATCGGGTAATTCCTCCATCTTTGCCCCCATTTTGGAGAACTCCTTCAGGGTGGTACTAATTCTATCCACCTCCTTTACCCGCAGCTCGGTTGCATCTTGGATCAGTGTGGTGCCACTAGCCCTACAAGCTGCCAAGGCAATTAGGGGAATCTCATCAATAAGCCGAGGAACTAGCTCACCACTAAGACAAATGCTCACTAGTTCGCTGGATTCAATTACAAGGTCAGCAACGGGCTCATTTCCTTCCCAGTGTTGATTTTCGACTTTCAGCCTTGCTCCCATCTGTAATAAAACATCGATGATGCCTGTCCTTGTGGGATTGATGCCTACATCCCGCACCTTAATGCGAGCGTCAGGGTGAATTGCTCCGGCTACCAGCCAATAAGCGGCAGAGCTAATATCCCCCGGGATGCAAACGTCGGTAGATCTTAAAGGGATATCCTGGGGAATAATGGTAATACTGCGATCACTTTTTTCGATTCTTGCCCCCATGGTTTGGAGCAATCGCTCAGTGTGATCCCGAGAAGGGGCAGCTTCGATAATCTCTGTTTTCCCCGAAGCAAAAAGAGCAGCAATCATCAGCGCTGACTTTAGCTGGGCACTAGGGACAGGCAGGGAATAGGTTATGCCGTGGAGTTCTCCCCCTCTGATAACAAGGGGGGCTAGGTAATCTCCCCCCCTACCCCAAACGCTTGCCCCCATTAAACGAAGGGGGTGGATCAGCCTCCCCATAGGGCGAGAGCGCAGCGAGCTATCACCGCTGATGATAGACAGGAAGGATTGTGTGGCAAGTAACCCTGCAAGTAGGCGCATAGTAGTGGCGCTGTTCCCTGCCTGGAGCACATCTTCAGCCTCATGCAACCCTTGCCCCCCTACCCCCTGAACTTCGAACGCAACAGGGAGGGAAGAGATTCGCTTTAGTTCCACCCCCAAGGCCTTTAGGCAGGAAACAGTGGAAAGGCAATCAGCTCCCGATGAGAAATTGCTTATCGTCGCCTTCCCACAAGCTATGCCATTGAGGATAGCAGCGCGGTGGGAGATAGATTTGTCACCAGGAGAGATAATCTCACCCCTCAAGGTAGGGCATGGACCGATCCTCTTTATCATCTCTTCAGCCACCATTCATATTCTACCTTGGGGGGGCGAAATCTTGGCAAGGTATGGCTTTTCATAGATACCCCATGCTCACATATTCTTTATAATCGGCCAGCTTTGATAGAACACGTGCTGCCTGGTGTGGTGCTTGGTAGACTGGAATCCCATTGTCTTCGAGGAATTTGGTGCTCTCCGACTCCTTTTGGTCATAAAATCCGATTACTACCCCGATTATGGGCTTGTTATATTTTTCCTTTAATTTGACAATATCCTCTGCTATTCCCTTTTCCAAGGGTATCACTGAGGCCATAGAAGTCCGCGAGAGGTCTGGTGAGATATTTGGGTCCATTCGGGGGATAACTCTCTCAAAAAGAGAACCAAATGCAGGGACGGTGCAAATCACAGCATCGATGTTCTCAAGGCGCAACAATACCTCAATGGATTTTAATAATATCGTTGCAAAGTCCCCAAATATACCAGCTGCGGTAAGATCTATCGGGTTTCTATGGCTCCAAAAGGGGGGCAAGAATCGATTTAGCTCCTCTATAGTCTCTTCAGGAAGCTCTGGTAGCTCTAATCCCCCCTTAGCACAGGCATCTGAGGCTAAAACTCCATACCCTCCCCAACCACTTACTATCCCCACTTTCCTTCCCTTTGGCAGTGATGATAAGGAAAAGGCCTTTATCAAATCGACCATATCTCTATCATCTATCGCTTGGGTAATTCCGGCTTGCCTAAATGCCACATCATAAACAACAGCCGAACCAGCCATAGCACCACTATGAGAGCGTGCTGCTTTAGCACCGGCCTCAGTAACTCCCCCCTTTAACACCACAAATGGCTTGTTTTTAGTAGCCTCTTTGGCTACTTTGAAGAATTTTCCTCCATCTTTAATTCCCTCTATGAAGGCCAAAATCACTTTAGTTTGTGGATCGTGAGCCAGATATTCTATAAAGTCTTCAGTGTGCAGATCAGCCTCATTTCCACTGCTTATGAACTTCGAGAAGCCAACGCTTTGCTCTGATGCGGCTACCATAGCTAAAGATCCTAAAGTGCCGCTTTGCGATACCACGGATACGCTCCCTCCCACAGGTATTAACATATTCATCAGGGCGTAGAAACTCATACTGGAGCTTGCGATTCCCATACAATTCGGGCCTATGATCCTCATCCCTCCACACCTTGCTGTTTCTGCTATCTCTTTTTCCACTTTTTCACCCTCTTCGTTAACCTCACCAAATCCAGATGAAGTTATAACCCCGAATTTTACCCCCACTTCGGTGCAGTCCTCGATAACCCGAGCTACTGAAGTAGCTGGAACACAAATGATTGCCAAATCAATATCGCTAGGCACCTCTTTCAAGTTGGGGTAGGCTTTTAGATTCAATATTTCATCCTCTTTGGGGTTAATGGGGTAAATTTCCCCATTAAATCTGCCAGCCATTATGCTTAAAAGGGTCATTGTACCTGTCTTGGCAGGAGATTTTGAGGCACCAATCACGGCCACGCTCCGTGGATTAAATAATGGCTCTAATTCTGAAATTATTCCTGCCATGTCCCCCCTTTATATTATCTTCAAATTTTACAGCTTGCCCTCCAAGTTGTCCACTCTCTGTTCCCCAAATTTTTGCAACAACACCGCAATCCCGATCAACGCTCTCAAATTCACCAGTTGGAAAAACCCTTTAACCTGTGGTAGACTAGTGCTGCTTACTTGAGGAGGCGACCTCATGGTAGAACAGATAGAAAACATGCTTGCCTCATATAAAGGTGAGAAAGGCGGCCTCATTCCAATGCTGCAAAAGGTCCAGCAAAGGTTAGGTTATCTTTCCCCAGAGGCGGTTTCTCAGATTGCTAAGCTATTAAACATCTCTGAGAGTGAGATATTTGGGGTAGCCTCCTTCTATGCCCAATTTCGTTTCACCCCCTCTGGAGAACATAGCGTTAAGGTTTGTCTCGGTACTGCCTGCCATGTGCGGGGTGGGGTGCGCATCCTGGAAACAGTAGAAAGAGAGCTCAATATTGTGCCTGGCGGTACTACCCAGGATTATAAGTTCAGTTTAGAGCGAGTGGCTTGCTTTGGCTGTTGCGCCCTAGCTCCAGTGATGGTCATTGATAAGGAGGTTTATGGCAGAATGGCACCGGCTAAAGCAAAGCAAATCTTAGCTGAGTATTAAACCACCCCACGAAAATCGCGAGATTTTCGTGGGGGGCCCGGTGATTTGAGATTCAAATTTATCGGGGGTTTATCTAGGAGGAGCAATGACTTTTGAGCAGATGCAACGCCGAGCAATATCTGAGTGGGAAGCACTCGAACAAAGCTCAGTGCCTCGTATATTGGTGGGTGCGGCCACCTGTGGTAGAGCTGCCGGTGCAGGGGCAGTAATCGAGGCTCTCCAGACAGGATTGAGGCAGCAGGGGCTGGAGGCTACTATCACCCAGGTTGGTTGTATCGGTCTTTGTTATGCTGAGCCTCTGGTGGACATAATCAAACCAAGCCGTCCTCGCATTTGTTATAGTAATGTTACCCCCCAAATTGTAACGCAACTTATTGAGGATTACCTTATTAAGGATGACCCTCGTCCCGACTTAGCCTTAGGCACCATTGGTGATGGTAGTGTTGAGGGTATTCCCAAATTTTTTGAATTACCTGTGCTTAAGCCTCAGGTAAGAATAATTCTGCGCCACTGCGGCTTTATCGATCCGACAAATATCAATCATTACCTCGCTAATGGTGGCTACAGTGGCTTAGTCAAAGCACTCCAAATGTCTCCCCAAGAAATTATCCAAGAGATTAAAAAGTCAGGGCTCAGGGGTCGAGGAGGTGCTGGCTTCCCCACCGGGCAAAAGTGGGAGTTCTGCCGTAATGCTTCAGGGGAGCCGAAATACATTGTGTGCAATGCTGATGAAGGCGACCCTGGCGCTTTCATGAACCGGTCTCTTCTTGAGGGTGATCCTCATTCGGTTTTGGAAGGGATGCTCATTGGTGCCTATACTATTGGAGCAAGTGAGGGATATATCTATTGCCGTGCTGAATACCCCCTTGCTTTAGAGCGACTGGATACTGCCATAAAGCAGATGGAGACAAATAACCTTCTCGGAGACAATATCTTAGGCTCACACTTTAGTTTTCACCTAAAGATAAAGGAAGGGGCGGGGGCTTTCGTATGTGGAGAGGAAACCGCATTAATGGCTTCGGTTGAGGGCAGGAGGGGTATGCCTCGATCTCGCCCCCCATTTCCCGCCAACTCCGGCCTATGGGGCAAGCCAACCAATATCAATAATGTAGAGACTTGGGGCAGTGTGGCAGCTATCCTGCAGAAGGGTGCCGAATGGTACTCTGGTTATGGCACCGAGAGAAGTAAAGGGACAAAGACCTTCTCCCTGGTAGGCAAGGTGGAGCGCACCGGACTTATTGAGGTACCTTTAGGCATTACCCTGCGGGAGATTATCTACAATATCGGTGGTGGTGTTGTTGAAGGCAAGCAATTTAAGGGAGTGCAGACAGGCGGGCCTTCAGGCGGCTGCCTCTCTTCAGATTTCCTTGATATCCCTATTGACTATGAGTCTCTTGCCAGAGCTGGCTCCATCATGGGCTCTGGGGGCATGATAGTCATGGACGAGAACACTTGTATAGTTGATACAGCTCATTATTTCCTCGATTTTGTCCAGAGAGAGTCTTGTGGCAAATGCGTGCCCTGTCGAGTAGGTACCAGACAGATGTTGGACATCTTGGAGCGGATAACTAAGGGCCAAGGGCAGCCGGGGGATATTGAGCAACTACAGAGGCTTGCCGAAACAGTAAGGGATGGTTCGCTCTGTGCCCTAGGGGGAACGGCACCCAATCCGGTTCTCACTACTATTCGCTATTTTTGTAATGAATATGAGGCTCATATCGATCAGAAACGCTGCCCGGCTTTAGTATGTAAAGAGTTAATCTCCTACTATATCCTGCCCGACAAATGCCAGGGGTGTATGATTTGTCTACGGAATTGCCCGGTGGAGGCAATCTCCGGGGGGAAAAGGATGACACATGTTATCGACCAAAGCAAGTGCACTAAGTGTGGGACTTGCCTTGATGTTTGTCCTCCTCGATTCAATGCTGTGGTGAAGGTTTCTGGAGAGCAGGTAGTGGTGCCCCAGAGACCAGCCGCGGTAAGCGCTTCGAGTTAAGATTATACCACAGGGAAGCAAATGGATACTATCACTCTTAATATTGATGGCCAAGAGGTTAAAGCAAGAAGGGGGATGACGGTACTGGAGGCAGCCAAGGAAGTGGGAATTTATATTCCTACCTTGTGCTACCACCCCAGCCTATCGCCTTTTGGAGCCTGTCGGCTTTGTGTAGTAGAGATTGAAAAGATGCGTGGTTTCCCCACCGCATGCACTACCCCGGCTGCTGAGGGGATGGTAGTTCATACCAACACACCCCAGCTCCAGAATTTAAGGCGCAATATCTTGGAGCTTCTCCTTAGCGAACATCCTCACCAATGTCTTATTTGCGACCGTAAAGAGCACTGTGGACCTTTTGATATTTGCCTGCGCCATGTAGCTGTAGCTGAGCGCTGCGTGATCTGCCCTAAGAATGGACGCTGTGAACTACAACAGGTAGCTGAGTGGATTGGGATTAAGGAACTCACCCTCCCCTATACTTATAAAGATCTTCCAGTGAAAAGAGATGGCCCATTCTTCGACGTGGATTATAACTTATGTATTCTGTGTGGGCGCTGCGTCAGGGTTTGCCAGGAGGTGCGAGGAGTGGGGGCAATAGCCTTTACCTATCGAGGAAGCCAAGCGATGATCGGTACTGCCTTCGACCGTCCACTTCTTGAGGCGGGCTGTCAATCTTGTGGGGCTTGTGTTGACGTTTGCCCTACTGGTGCCTTAATGGAGCGAGCCAACAAATGGGAGGGCTTGCCAGAACGCCAAGTAGTTACTACTTGCCCCTATTGTGGGGTTGGCTGCCAATTAAAGCTGGAAATAAAGAACGGGAACATAATAGGTGTTACTCCTGATCTTGATGGCCCAGCTAATCGGGGCCAAGCCTGCGCCAAAGGTCGCTTTGGCATTGTCGAATTTGTCCACCACCCGCAGCGGTTAACTTCCCCGTTGATAAGGCGCGATGGAGAGTTTACCGAGGCTAGTTGGGAGGAGGTTTTAGAATTGGTTGCCGGCGAGTTGGCAAAGTACCAAGGGAACCAGTTTGGCCTTATCTCATCAGCTAAGTGCACCAATGAAGAAAACTATGTGATGCAAAAATTTGGCCGGGCGGTTATGGGCACCAACAACATCGATCACTGCGCTCGATTGTGCCATGCTCCTACTGTGGCGGGGCTCGCCACAAGCTTTGGCAGTGGGGCCATGACTAATTCCATCAGAGAGATAGGAGATGCTGCCTGCATCTTGGCTATTGGCACCAATACTACTTCGGCACATCCTGTTATTGGGCTGGAGATAATAAGGGCAGTTCGCAATGGAGCCAAGCTTATTGTAGCTAATCCCCGCGAGGTTGAATTATGTCGCTTCGCTGATATCTTTTTACGCCACCGCCCCGGAACCAATGTGCCCTTGCTTATGGGGATGATGCGAGTTATTGTTGATGAAGGGCTTTTAGACTCATCTTTTATTGAGCAGCGTTGCGAAAATTTTGCTGCCTTTAAAGATTCGCTATCAAACTTTGACTTGGATTTTGTGGAAAAGATTACCGGCACCCCTGGGGAACTGGTGGCTGAAGCCGCCAGAATGTATGCCACATATAAGCCGGCTACCCTCCTTTATGCTATGGGTATCACCCAGCACTCACATGGCACTGACAATGTGATGGCTACTGCCAATCTGGCGATGCTTACCGGCAATATTGGTAAGCCATCGAGCGGGGTAAATCCACTGCGGGGGCAGAACAATGTGCAGGGTGCCTGTGATATGGGTGCTTTGCCCAATGTTTATCCCGGCTACCAGTCTGTTGCCACCCCAGCAATTAGGGAGAAGTTTGAGGCCGCCTGGGGCTCGAGCCTAAGTTCCATCCCTGGGCTGACCCTTACCGAAATTTTTGATGCCGCCTATGAAGGTAAGATCAAGGCGCTCTATATCGTCGGTGAAAATCCCATATTGAGCGATCCCAACGCCAAGCATGTTGAGGAGGCACTAAAGCGGCTGGACTTCCTGGTGGTTCAAGACATCTTTCTCTCTGAGACTGCTCAGCTTGCCCATGTTGTCCTACCAGCAGTTACCTTTGCTGAGAAGGATGGCACCTTTACTAATACCGAGCGGCGGGTGCAGCGAGTGCGCCAGGCGATCGAGCCTATCGGCGATTCACAACCTGATTGGCAGATTGTTTGTCAAGTGGCTAAAAGGCTTGATGCCAATGGTTTTGATTTTGAACATCCGGCTGAGATAATGGAGGAGATTGCCCGCCTTACGCCCAGCTATGGCGGCATCTCCTATGAAAGGTTGGAAAATGGCGGCAAGATATGGCCTTGCCCTGATCGAGAGCATCCTGGGACCCCCATTCTCCACGTGGGCACCTTTGCACGCGGTAAGGGCAAGTTCATACCTTTAGAGTATAAACCATCGGCGGAACTGCCAGATGAGGAGTATCCTCTCATTCTTACTACTGAGCGCAGCCTATTCCAATTCCACACCGGCACAATGACCCGAAAAGTAAAAGGGCTTAACATCTTAAGGAGAGAAGAACTGGTGGAGATGAATCCCCAGGACGCCCAAAGGCTTGGCATTGCCGATGGGGATCAAGTTAGGGTGCTCTCGCGTCGGGGAGAAGTATTGGCGAAGGCCAGAGTAACCGAGGTTTCACCCTGTGGTGTGATCTTGATGACCTTTCACTTTGCTGAAAACCCCACCAATGTGCTTACCAACCCGGCACTAGATCCGGTGTCCAAGATCCCCGAACTCAAGGTGTGTGCAGTTAGGGTAGAGAAACTACCGGCCTAATAGTTGCCGAGCAACGATCAGCTTCATTATCTGTGCCGTACCATCAGCCATCTCATAGCCGATGGCATCTCTCAAGCGCTGCTCAATGGGATAATCTTCGCTGTAGGCCACATGACCGTGGATAAGCAAGGCATCGTGGATAGCATTGACTGCCAAGTAGGGGCACAGCCATTTACACATGGCTGCTTCTTTAGAGTGGGGAAGGCCTTGATCAGCCAACCACAGGGCTCGGTAGCAAAGTAATCTAGCTACCTCAATATAGGTGGCGTGTTCGGCGAGCTTGAACGAAATCCCCTCAAATTTGGCAATAGGTTGGCCGAAGGCAGTACGCTGCTTGGCATAATTGATAGCCTCCTCAAGGGAGCTCTGGGCTAAGCTTAAGGCTATTATTGATAAACCTACCCGTTGGAAGTCGAATCCTTGTGCTATTATATAATACCCCTTGCCCTCTTCCCCAACACGGTGGCCAACGGGGAGGCGTACATTGTCCAAGAAAATTGAGGCTCGAGTCAGTGGCCTCCAGCCCATGTCTATAAAACGGGATCTGGTTATACCTGGGAGATCGAGGGGGACAAGGAAAAAGGTTATTCCTCTAATCCCAGCCTGGGGATCAGTCTTGGCAGGCAGCATGCCCATATCAGCCATCATGCCCATGGTACTAGATGTTTTCTCTCCGTTCAGGATATAATAATCCCCCTCTCTTATTGCTGTGGTACGTATCGCACCAGCGTCAGAGCCGCAATGGGGCTCAGTTATGGGTAGGCAGCCGGTGCATTCCCCCTTGACCATGGCGGGAAGGTATTTCTGCCGCAACTCCTCTGAGCCATGACTGAGGAATTGTGCCAAACCTGCTGGCCAGAGCCCGATCATGCCAGCAGCCATATCTACCTTGGCCAGCTCTTCAACTGCAACGCCGAGGGTGACTCGATCTGCCCCTTGGCCACCATACTCAGGAGGAACACCTAGACTGAGGAGCCCTAACTCAGCCATCCTTTTCATTATCTCCCGAGAATATCCCTCCTGTTTCGCCCGCTCTTTCGCTCCTGGAGCTAGTTCTCGTTGGGCAAACCTCCTAATCTCTTGGCGAAACATCTCTTGCTCTTCGCTGAACCCGAATCCAGCCATGTTGCCTCCTTGGGGAAGCTGGGGACTGTTAGCTTTAGTAGGGACGGAATTCCCTGCCCATCAGTTCCCGAGCAATGATCATCTTCATTATCTGAGCTGTGCCGTCGGCCATCTCAAAGCCAATGGCATCTCTTAAGCGTTGCTCAATAGGATACTCCTCACTATAGCCCACATGCCCGTGAATGAGCAAGGAGTCATGGATGGCATTGACCGCAACTACCGGGGCAAGCCATTTAGACATCGCTGCCTCTTTGGTGTGAGGCGAACCTTGATCTGCCAGCCACAAAGCCCGGTAGCAAAGAAGTCTCGCTGCCTCAAGCCAGGTAGCATGTTCAGCAATCTTAAAAGAGACCCCTTCAAACCTGGCAATAGGTTGGCCAAAGGCGGTGCGTTGCTTAGCATAGCTGATAGCATCCTCAAGGGAGGCCTCTGCCACCCCTAAGACAGTTAACGCCAGGCATACCCGAAGAACATCGAACTGGCCCATAACCACATAGAAGCCCTCGCCCTCCCCCCCAATGCGATTCTCTGCTGGGAGACGTACATTATCCAAGAAAATTGATGCGGCGGTCACTGGCTTGTAGCCCATATCTGGGATAAGGGATCTGGTTATACCTGGGAGATCAAGGGGAACGAGGAAGAAGCTTACCCCTCTGGCCTTGGCCATAGGATCAGTCTTAACTGGCATCATGGCAAAATCAGCAATCATACCAAAGGTGATGGAGGTCTTTTCACCGCTGAGGAGGTAGCCATCTTCATCCCTTACTGCGGTCGTTTTTATAGCTGCGGCATCCGAGCCACAATGAGGTTCAGTTACCGCAAGGCAACTTATCCACTCACCCTTAGCCACTGGGGGGAACCACTTGCGGCGCATCTCTTCTGAACCGCGGGCCAGAAGGGCACGAGATAAAATTGCCGGTACTGATACGGCTAATCCAGCCCCATAATCCACCTTGGATAACTCCTCAATGGCAATACCAAGTGTTACCCAATCTGCCCCCTGCCCTCCATACTCACTGGGGGTAACTATTCCCAAAAATCCCATATCAGCGATTCTTTTTAATAGCTCTCGAGGATACCTATCCTGTTTGACCCGCTCCTTTCCCCCCGGGGCAAGCTCCCTTTGGGCAAAATCGCGCGCCGTGCGGCGAAACATCTCTTGCTCTTCGCTAAAACCAAATCCACTCACCATTCCTCCTTGTAGAAGCTGTGGACTGTTAACTTTAGTAAGGGCGGAACTCTTTGCCAATCAACTGGCGGGCGATGATTATCTTCATTACCTGAGCGGTGCCGTCGGTAAACTCATAGCCGATGGTATCTCTCAAACGCTGCTCTATGGGATACTCCTCACTATAAGCGACATGTCCATGAATGAGCAAGGCATCATGAATGGCGTCGTACGCTACCACTGGGCAGAGCCATTTGCACATCGCTGATTCTTTGGTGTGAGGCAAACCTTGATCTGCCAGCCACAGAGTTCGGTAGCAAAGCAGCCTAGCGGCTTCAATCCAGGTAGCATGCTCAGCAATCTTGAAAGAGACCCCTTCAAACCTGGCTATGGGTTGGCCAAAGGCGGTGCGTTGCTTAGCATAATTGATAGCATCCTCAAGGGAGGCCTGAGCTAAACCCAAAGGGATTAACGATAAGAACACTCGGAGAACATCAAACTGCCCCATCATCATATAAAAGCCCTTGCCCTCTTCACTGAGGCGATACTCTATGGGGAGACGAACATCGTCGAAAAAGAGGGAAGCTCCACTCATTGGCTGCCAACCCATGTCTGGAATACGGGATTTGCTTATACCCGGGAGATCAAGGGGGACAAGGAAGAAAGTTACCCCCCTCGCCCCAAGCGTGGGGTCGGTTTTAGCAGCGAACATAGCCACATCACCACTCATTCCCCCGGTGACGGCCGTCTTCTCCCCATTGATAATATAATAATCTCCATCCCTTATCGCTTTTGTCTTTATCGCCGCAGCATCGGAGCCGCAGTGAGGTTCAGTTATAACCAGACAGGCCGAACATTCCCCTTTAACTGCAGCAGCGAGGTACTTTTGCCGCAAATCTTCCGAGCATTGAGTCATGACTACTTTTAGCAGTGCGGAATTTGTCAGGGACAGTGCGGCGCACATATCTACCTTAGCCAATTCCTCAACCCCAATACCTAGCGTTACCCAGTCTGCCCCCTGTCCACCATACTTAGTAGGAGCACCTAAACCCATAAGCCCGGCATCACCCATCTTGTTCAACATCTCCCGAGGGTACTCCTCCATTTTAGCTCGCTCCTTTGCCCCTGGGGCAAGCTCCCTTTGGGCAAAATCGCGCGCTGTGCGACGAAACATCTCTTGCTCTTCGCTGAAACCAAATCCACTCATGTTATTTTTTTCCTCCTTGTTGAAGCCCGCTAGCTTGTGGACTGTTAACTTCAGTAGGAGCGGAATTCCCTGCCCATCAGTTCCCGAGCAATGATCATCTTCATTATCTGAGCTGTGCCGTCGGCCATCTCAAAGCCAATGGCATCTCTTAAGCGTTGCTCAATAGGATACTCCTCACTATAGCCCACATGCCCGTGAATGAGCAGGGAGTCATGGATGGCATTGACCGCAACTACCGGGGCAAGCCATTTAGACATCGCTGCCTCTTTGGTGTGAGGCAAACCTTGATCTGCCAGCCACAAAGCCCGGTAGCAAAGAAGCCTAGCTGCCTCAAGCCAGGTAGCATGCTCAGCAATCTTAAAAGAGACCCCTTCAAACCTGGCAATAGGTTGGCCAAAGGCGGTGCGTTGCTTGGCATAATTGATAGCATCCTCAAGGGAGGTTTGCGCTCCACCGAGAACTGCTAGGGCCAAGAATACCCGGAGAACATCAAAAGTCCCCATCATCATATAAAAGCCCTTCCCCTCTTCACTGAGACGATGATCTGCCGGGAGGCGAACATCGTCCAAGAAAATTGAGGCACAAGTCACCCCTATCCAACCCATATCCCGAATCCGTGACCTAGATACCCCAGGGAGGTCAAAGGGAACAAGAAATGAGGTCACCCCTCTAGCTCTGGCTGCAGGATCGGTCTTAGCAAAAAGAAAACCAGCATCGGAAGACATGCTCCCGCTAATAGATGTTTTCTCCCCATTGATAGTGTAGTAGTCACCATCTCTTACTGCCCGCGTCCTTAGCTCGGCAGCATCCGAGCCACAATGTGGCTCGGATATAACCAGACAAACTAAAAACTCTCCCTTGGCCATGGCGGGGAGGTATTTTTGCTGGAGCTCCTCCGAACATCCACCCAGAGCCATGGCCCTGGTCACTAGCGCTGGCAATACAGGGGTTGCCCCCAGGTTCATGTCTGCTTTCGACATCTCTTCAACTGCAATACCAATTGCCACCCAGTCGGCACCCTGGCCTCCATATTTGGGAGGCACACCTAAACCGGCAAGCCCAGCATCGGCAATCCTCCTCGCCCACTCATGGGCAATCTCCGGGGTTCCCTCTTCCTTGGCTCGCTCTTTGGCACCTGGGGCAAGTTCCCTCTGAGCAAAATTCCTCACCTCACGGCGAAACATCTCTTGCTCTTCGCTGAAGCCAAATCCACCCACCTTACCCTCCTTACTAAAAATTAAACTATTAGCCGACAGCTTAAAGCTTTAAGTCAGCAAGTGCATTATCTCAAGGGAGAGAAGCATTGTCAACCGCACTTGATATTATCCTTCATATTGGATATTATCAGTTTTAAGCAGGTGAAATTTGTTGACAAGCTCCGCAAAGCTATACAGCGGAATAGAAGCTTGGTGTGCATTGGGCTTGACCCTGATCCTGGGTTGATGCCTGAGATAGGTGTCTTCGAGTTCAATAGATCCATTATCGAGGCCACGGCTGATATAGTTTGTGCTTACAAACCCAATCTCGCCTTCTATGAAGCACTAGGTAGTGAGGGACTTATCGCTCTCAACAAGAGTGTAGAATATATCCCCAGCGATATCCCGGTAATAGGGGATGCTAAGCGAGGCGACATCAGTCACACTGCTCGGCTTTATGCCAAAGCACTATTTGAGGTCTTTGGCTTTGATGCAGCCACCGTAAACCCTTATTTAGGGTTTGACGGGGTGGAGCCATTCATCCAGTATGAAGATAAAGGCATATTCATTCTGTGTCGGACATCAAACCCTGGCGCTATGGACTTCCAATCCCTCCCTTGTCTGAGGGGGGATTCCTCCGCGGGGCAAAGGTTGTTATTTGAGATAGTGGCCCAAAGAGCCAAAGAGTGGAACCAGCATGGCAATGTGGGGCTAGTAGTCGGCGCCACTTATCCCCAGGAACTGAAGCAAATTCGTGAGCTTTGCCCCGAGATGGTATTACTCATTCCCGGCATCGGAGCTCAAGGAGGTGACTTAGCTCAGGCAGTTCGCTATGGAATAAATAATGCCGGAGAAGCCATATTTTGTTCCTCGAGGCAGATCCTGTATGCCTCGAAGGGGAATGATTTTGCCTACCAAGCCCGCTGCGCTGCTGAGGAATTACGCAGTCGAATCAACTCCCTTTTAAGATAGTGCGGCTGAGAAAAGCACCTCCCCGTGGTAGCTATGAATGGAAGGTGGTGATTCAAATAGTGAAGGAGATTATCCAGTCAGGTAATTAAGGAGGTATCACCATGGTAGAGGAGATCGAGATCGGCAGGGTGAGTGATTTCTTTGCCCGACCAGTAGTAGCTGGGATCGAACTAGCCGGGGAGCTTAAAGTGGGGGATAAAATCCACTTTAGGGGGCACACCACTGACCTTGAGGTTGTAGTCGAGTCAATACAGATTCAGAATGTAGAGGTGAACCAGGCTAAGTCTGGGGATGCTGTAGGGGTGAAAATCCCCAGCCGGGTGAGACAGGGAGATATAGTGTACAAAGTTATTGACTAGGACAAATCCTTAAGTTGGTGCTTCGGCGGTATTCTATATTCTAATGGAAATAGGCATCATTGGACTGCCTAAAAGCGGGAAAACAACGGTTTTTAATGCTCTGACGCGGGGCAAGGCAGAAACCGCTGCTTATGCTACTACCTCAGAACCGAATGTCGGAGTAGCCAAGGTGAGAGACCCTCGCCTGGAGGGCCTGGAGGCAATGCTCAAGCCTAAGAGGACCATCCCTGCTGAGGTGAAATATATCGATATGGCTATTCCCAAAGGTTTGGGCAAAGGTGAGGGGTTGGGTGGCCGGCTGCTGACTTACCTCGGCAAAGTGGATGCTCTCATCCATGTAGTACGGGCCTTTGAGGATGATAGGATACCTCATATTGAGAGCAGCATAGATCCGGAGCGAGATATTGCCACAGCGAATTTAGAGCTCACCTTCTCCGATCTGGCCATCGTTGAGAGAAGGGTTAAGCGAATAGAGGATTCACTTAAGGGGGCAAAGCCTCAAGAGCGAGAGGCGCTCTATCACGAGCAGGCACTAATGATGAAGATCAAGTCGGCGCTGGAAAATGAGGTGCCGCTTCGACACCAGAGCTTAGCCGAGGAGGAAGCCAAAACCATTGAGAGCTATCAATTCCTTACTGCTAAGCCACCGATGGTGGTACTCAATATCGGAGAGGAGCAATTGCCCCACGCCTCTTCCCTTGAGGAGGAAGTGGGCTCCCATTATCCTCAAATCCCGGTTGCTGCCCTGTGTGGCAAGCTAGAAATGGAGCTGGCTCAGCTTGCTGAGGCCGAAGCCGGGGAGTTCCGCTTAGCTTTGGATCTAAAAGAGTCAGCACTCGACCGTCTTATCAACCTCTCTTATGAACTCTTAGGGTTGATCTCCTTTTTCACTATCGCTTCTGGTGAGGTGAAGGCGTGGACTATCGGCCAAAATACCTCTACTCCTAAAGCAGCAGGTAAAGTTCACTCTGATATGGAGAGAGGTTTTATCCGAGCGGAGGTTATCGGCTATAATGAGCTAATGAGCTGCAGCAACCTGGCTGAAGCGCGCAAGCGAGGCTTACTTCACCTGGAGGGGAAAAACTATATCGTCCAAGATGGGGATGTAATCACCTTCCTATTTAGTGTTTGACGACTTTTGTCCCTGGCCAGATCCTGCTACTCGGTGGCAGGTTGCTTTTGCTCTCTATTACCACATTATCACCGAGAACTGAGCCTTGGGGGATAAAGCTGCCGCTGCCAATAAAGCAGTTATCACCGGCAATACAATTTTCCAAGATAGCTTGCCGACCTACCTGGACATTACGCCACAGGACAGCTCCAGAAATTTGTGCCCCTTCCTCAATCCTAGAGCCAGGGCCCAAAGTTGCCGGTCCTTCTATCCGGACCCGTGGCCCAATATGGCACTCACTTCCTATCAAAACTTTGCCTTCGGTTTGAGCGCTAGGGTGGATTGAGTATTGGGTAGTCAACCCTTCGCCATATCTTTTAAGCAAGTCATGGTGCAACTTTAGATATTTCTCCGGGGTGCCTATATCTATCCAATAGGCCTCAGATGAGTAACCATAGATAGACTCCCCTTTGTCTAGAAGCTGGGGGAAGAGATGATGCTCGAACATGAAATGTGTGTCCTGGGGCACCCCGCTGAGAACTTCAGGGTTTAGCAGGTAAATGCCGGCGTTAATCAAGTTGGTAGTTACCTCTCCCCACGCTGGCTTTTCTATGAAGTGCCTTACCCTCCCTTGGGCATCAGTCTCCACTACTCCATAGATGGTGGGATTCTCCACCGGAGTCAAGGCGATGCTTACCTTCGCCCTTGTCTGCTTATAAAAGGCTAACATGGCGCCGAGATCGAGGTCGGTGAAAATGTCACCATTGAGGATGAAGAAGGGCTCATCAAGATACCTTTGAGCATTCTTAACTGCACCTGCAGTACCTAAAGGTGATTCCTCCACTATATAGGTCAGCTTTACTCCAAACTTGCTGCCATCCCCAAAATAGCTCCTAATGCTATCAGGGAGATGGCATAAAGTGAGGATGATATCCCTTATCTCATAGCTCCTAAGGTAACAGATCATATGCTCTAGGAAAGGTCTATTCAGAACTGGCACCATAGCCTTAACAGTATTACAGGTGAGGGGACGCAGCCGGGTTCCCTCCCCCCCTACTAAGATAACAGCTTTCATTTATATGTCCCCCTCGCTAAACCAACTCCAAAAAGTCTGGTGACCTTTTCCCATCCGCCCCTACATTAACAAAATTCGATATTGCCTGGCAAATTATAGATGCTGTCAAGTTTATACCTCCGATAGAAGGATCGCTAGAGCTCATATATCTTCTCAGGCAATTGTACCACAACATGAAAAGCTCGGGGGAGATGTTTAACCTTTTCTTCCTCTCCCTGGATTTGGTACTAAGATACTGGGTAACATTTCCCTCCACCTCCTTCCTCAGGAGAGCCTGCTGAAAAAGTTCACGGTATCATTTTTGCTTGTGGGTTAAGGTATTATTCTACCTTCAAGACAACAGAATGGTTGAAAAGAGAGGGATAATAATGATATATTCTCCTTAATGCTAAAATTCGATATCGCTGAGTATGCTACACTTATCGAGCAACGGCTAAGGGATTGTCTTGGTTTAGAGTTCACTGATAGCACCGCCCAAATCATGAAGATAGTCATTCCCCGTGAGCTTATGGGCAGAGTAGCTGTCCCTTATTGAGGTCGATCTTTTGTTTGGCATCCTGTTCGGCAGCTATGCTACTTAGAGGAGGTAAATTAGGATGGCTCAGACAGTTCTAATTGATGGCAATGAGGCAATAGCTCGTGGCGCTATTTGTGCTGGCTGCAGGGCCTTCTTTGGCTATCCCATTACCCCGCAAAGCGAGGTCGGGGAGTACATGTCTCGGGAGTTACCCAAGGTGGGAGGGGTTTTTGTTCAGTCAGAGAGTGAATCAGCCGCAATTTACATGTTATTCGGTGGTGTTCTAGCCGGAGAGAGAACCATGACCTCTACTTCAAGCCCGGGCTTCAGTCTAATGCAAGAAGGGATTTCCTGGATGGCAGAGGATGAGATGCCTGCGGTGATAGTGGAAGTTATGCGAGCTGGCCCGGGGATAGGCACCGGGGGGCAACAGGGTCAAACGGACTACCGCCAGATCACCAAAGGTGGTGGACATGGTGCCTATCGCTGCATTGTGCTCGCCCCCTACTCTGTCCAAGAGAGCTTTGACCTGATACAATTTGCCTTCCATTTAGCTGATAAATACCGGATAACGGTTATAGTGGCCTCTGACTTCATAGTAGCGCGCATGGCGGAGATGGTAGAACTTAGAACTCTCTCTTTTGAACCCTTGCCCGAGAAAGAATGGGCTCTAAAAGGCAAATCTCGAAAAGGGGGGAGGCATACTATTATTATGGGTGGCGCCTTCGGCCACGGGGGACCTCAGCGCTACTATCCACATATGATGGAAAAATATCAGCAGATAGTAGATTCTGAGGTGAGGTACGATACCTATAAAACTGAGGATGCCGAGTTCCTTCTGATAGCTTACGGCTCATCAGCCAGGATGGCTGAAGAAGTGGTTGACATGGCTCGAGATGAAGGGATCGAGGCTGGCTTGTTTCGGCCGATAACCTTGTGGCCTTTCCCTGAGGAAGCGGTGAGAGAAACTGCTTGTCGAATTGGGAAGGTTCTAGTGGTTGAGGATAGCCCTGGTGAGCTGGTCGAGGATGTGAAGTTTGCTGTCCAGGGGAAAGTCCCGGTTCATCTTTTAGGTATATGGGCCCGCCATGTTCCGCTAGGCCCCGGTTATTGGGGAGGGGGATCAGGTATTATCTATCCTGAGAGGATATTAGAGGAGGTGAAAAAGCTGATATGAACCGAGAAGCGGTTACCAAAGAGAAGATTTGCACGGCACCTAAGTCGAAAACAGGTATGCCGATCATGCATTGCCCTGGTTGCCATTATGGCATTATCATCCGGGTAATATGTGAGGTTATCGACGAAATGGGTATTGAGGGGGATGTCGTCGGCCTTACCAGCGTTAGTTGTTCTGGCCCATGGGCATACTCGTTTTATTTCGACAGCGCCCTCTGCCCCCACGGACGTAGCCCTGCTATGGGAACGGCCATTAAGCGTATTCACCCTGATGCCATTGTATTCACCGTGCAAGGGGATGGAGATCTTGGCGCTATTGGGCTAGGTTGTTTCATGAATGCCCTCCTTCGCGCCGAGAAGCTCACCACCATCCTTCTAAATAATGGTACCTATGGGATGACCGGGGGGCAAATGTCACCTACTACTTTACTCGGGATGAGAACCACTACCACCTCTGAAGGGCGAGACTACAGGGTGACAGGGTTTCCTCTCCACGCTGCTGAACTGGTCGCCTCGATGAAAGGGGTGGCTTATTCTGCTCGGTGCACAGTTCATACTCCGGCCAACTTTCAAAAGGCTAAGAGAGCAGTGAGGACAGCGTTTCAGAAGCAAATAGATGGAGTCGGATACAGCTTTGTAGAATTCCTTTCCGCTTGTCCCCCTATTTGGGGGGTGAGCCCGGTCGAGGCTTTGAAGTTTATCTCTGAGAAGATGATGGCCGAATATCCTTTAGGTGAGTTCAAAAATGTAGATTCTATTCTTTAGGCTCAAAATAGCCGGAGGTGATATCATGGAGGAAAGAGGGGTACCTCATTTTGAGGTGATAGTAGCTGGATTTGGGGGGCAAGGCGCCTTAATAGTTGGGCGGTTGCTCGCTGAAGCAGGAGCGTCAAAGTATGAGCATGTGAGTTATTTTCCCAACTATGGTCCAACAATACGGGGGGGCGAGAGCGAATGCACAGTTATTCTTTCCTCAGAAAAGATCAGTGCCCCCACAAAACTTGAGCCCTCAGCAGTGATACTTATGGGACCAGCAACGCTAGATGAGTTTGAAAAAAGGGTGAAACCCGGTGGCATGATGATTTTGGATAGTTCTTTAATGTTCCAAAAACCCACTAGGGAGGATTTGAAGGTATTTTATATTCCGGCTAATAAAGTGGCTACAGAACTTGGTAGTAGTCAGATTGCGAACTTTGTCCTTCTTGGGGCGTATCTTGAAGCAACAAAAGCGACCCCCATAGAGCTTGTCGAGAATGCCTTGGAGAAAAGGCTGGGAGGGGGAAAGAGAGAAGCTTTGCTCTCCCTCGACAAACAAGCTTTAAAGGAAGGTGCAAGGATAGCAGCCGAGGAAAGGAGGTGAACAGCATGGTGAAGGGTGAAATCAGTATCAACGAGGCACTTTGTAAGGGGTGCGGCCTTTGTGTATACCACTGTAGCCGGGGATGTATTACTCTATCGGCAGAGAAGCTGAGTCCTTCAGGGATGCCACTTGCTTCCTTCATAAATGCGGAAAAATGCACTGCTTGTTGTGTTTGTGCCTGGCTGTGCCCTGACTTTGCTATCGAGGTTTATAAATATACCGATGTCTCTTGACGGGCTTGGAAATCGGCCCGAAGAAAACGCCTCAACCATTAAAAGCTGACCTACAGATGCCTTCGGACATCTTTAACCACTATGTCCGCTACCATAGCCCTTTTTTCTAAAAGCGCTTATCAGTCTATCACCTTTTACTTGGGGTAGCTTCGACATACTATATAAACCACGCGCCCGATTATAGCACACATAAAGGCAAGCGGCGACATTGGCAGCCTATGTTGCGATAAATCCTCCTTGCTACAAATTCGGGGCGCAAATGGCTTGGCGAAGCTATTTTTTCAAACTCTTGATGAACTCGTCAACGGGGATAGCCGCCATGGTCATGGTTTGCAGGGTGCCGCGAGCCCCCAGTTCCATCGCTATCTTGGCCACCGCTTCATTATCCGCCGCTTCGAGGACATTCACAAAGTCATAGGGACCCATGAGGGCATATTGACTAAGCAGCTTAGCGCCCATGCTCTCGACCTCTTTATTGACCTCTTTTATTCTCTCCGGGTTCCCCTTTATGGTTTTCCTTCCCTCATCGGTGAGGGTGGTGAGCATAACATAAGTGGCCATCGCTTTACCTCCTTATAATGAGATTTATTTAAGCCATTTGCGCCCCTCTCGACTAATGACGCCCAATGGTAATGCTTCCTCAGGATATGTAATGCGTTGAAGGAGCCCACCGAGATACTCCCTCAATTTAGGCCCAATGTCAGGGTGCCCCAGTGCCAGCACTATCGTTGCTTCTAGCCAACCAAGGGGAGTGCCCGCGTCGTACCGCTCTCCTTCAAACTCATAGGCATATATGGCTTGCTTCTGGAGTACCTGCGCTAAAGCGTCCGTTAGCTGAATCTCCTGGTTCTTGCCTGGCAGCGTGCTCTCCAAGGCTTCAAAAATTTCAGGCATAAGGACATATCTCCCCATAATAGCCAGGTCTGAAGGAGCTTGCTCCGGCTGCGGCTTCTCCACCAAGTTAATAACCTGATAGACATGCTCGGCCACCTTTCTAGGCTCAATGATCCCGTACCTATTAATTTCCTCCTTACTCACTCGTTTGACGGCGATGATATTGCCCTGGTAGCGCTGGTAGATTTCAAGCATCTGTCTCAGCACAGCTTCCTGGCCCTCAAAGAGGTCGTCGGGGAGCAGCAGAACAAATGGCTCCTCACCCACCACCCTCTTGGCGGCAAGCACGGCATGCCCTAGTCCTAGCCGCTCCTTCGGGTGAACGTAGCAGATGTCGACCATGTTGGGCAGGCGGCGGATCTCCTCCGCTAGCTTGTTCTCGCCCTTCCGCTCCAAGAAATGCTCTAGCTCAAAGGAACGGTCAAAGTGATCCTCGATAGCCCCTTTACCCTGTGCGGTTACTATAATCACCAGCTCAACGCCGCAGGCGACTGCTTCCTCTACGCTGTATTGAATAAGCGGTTTATCCACCAGGGGTAGCATCTCCTTGCGCTGAGACTTAGTGATAGGCAAGAACCTGATGCCCCAGCCCGCGGCAGTGATCACCGCCTTTCGAACCTTCATGTGATCCTCCCTTAGAACAAATTTCTTTTGGCTAACCCTTCAATCAGGCGTGGCGCCGGTTATAGATAGGCATCCATAGCTTTGATAAAGTTCTTGTATACTTGCTGCATTTCCCAAGCGATGCTCGTTGGCCCCAGATTCCACCACTCCTTGGGGGTGAAGTAGGCTGACACCTCTGCATCCGACCCAGAGCGACCAAACCACTGAATCAGGTGCAGGTTATCCGACTGGCTGAGCCATAAGGCGAGGTCAATCAGGCCCCGGTTTTTGGTGAGCAGGGCCTTATTGTAGGCGTACAGCATGAGTTGAAACAAGGCCTGCTGGACAGGGTTGCCCAGGAAGAACTCCATGCCCCCTTCACCGGCCCAGGTACAGGGATATGCCGGCAGCGGCAGGTGGAAACTTCGCTCTTTGTATTTGGCAATGGCCTCGCTGGGGGTGAGCAGGGTCACCTTCCGGTGAGATAGTTCTTCAGGCAGACGCCACATGAAATCGAAGATGCCTGTCTCCTTGGAGTGGTGCTCGCCAAAGGTCTCATAGTCCCAGGCGAGGAAAACGAAGTCCCCCCTTGTCTCTCTCAGCCAGTGGGCATAGGCATCCGCCATCAA
>Ga0209345_10001908_pt1 | contig 24012 bp, 25 predicted proteins | sample Cruoilmetagenom7_FD_187294 | JGI IMG/M metagenome (GOLD analysis project Ga0209345, IMG submission 187294) | Oil polluted marine microbial communities from Coal Oil Point, Santa Barbara, California, USA - Sample 7 (SPAdes) (version 2) | ecosystem: Environmental > Aquatic > Marine > Oil seeps ...
AGATTAAAAGACATAATCTAAGCATGTAGATCCTCAAATAGAGGGCTGGCGGACGCGGGTTCGACTCCCGCCGCCTCCACCAAACATCTGTTTCACGACAGTTCATAAAACCCCGCAAACCCTTATAATTTATAGGTTCGCGGGGTTTTTTTGTGCCATAAGACTTTTCTACTACCCTTGACATTTCAGTGATTTAGGGGGTATAATTTTTTCAAAGTTGGGGTATAAATTTTCACTCCAAACTCTATTCTTGAATACTGGAAACCAATCACAATATGAAAGTCAGAGAATTAAATTCATTTAAACCAAAATCTAAAGCATACAAAAAATATGACTCTGGAGGATTGTTTCTGCAAGTAAATCCAAGTGGTTCAAGATACTGGAGAATGAAATATAAATTTAATGGATATGAAAGTTGTTACTCAATAGGTCAATTTCCACACATATCATTAAACCAAGCACGACTCGTTCGTGACCAACAAAAGATTCTCATTTCTCAAGGTGTTGACCCCAATGCTGAGAAAAGAGAAAAACGCAATAGAATCAAACAAAGAAAAACATTTGAAGATATCGGTAGAGAATGGCATAGCAAACAAGTTGATACTTGGTCTAAAAAACATGGTATAGAAGTCTTACACTCACTAGAACGTGATATTTTCCCATTCATTGGTAAGAAACATACACATAGAATAGATGCACCCACACTCTTAAAAGTGCTCAGAAAAATTGAAGACAGAGGAGCATTAGACATTGTTACTAAAGTTAGACAACGTTGTGGCAAGATATTCAACTACGCAATAGCAACAGGTCACTGCAAAGATAATCCTGCAAATTATCTTATGGGAGTTTTCAAAGCCGTCAAAAAAAGGCATCATCACTATCTAAAAAAAGCAGACCTTCCAGAATATTTCAAAAGACTCGAAACCTACAAAGGTGATAGAACCACTGTATTAGGATTGAAGTTCACATTACTAACACTAGCACGTACCAAAGAAACCAGAGAAGCTACTTGGGAAGAAATTGATTTCAAAAATAAACAATGGACTATCCCAGCAACACGAATGAAAAATGGATTCGAACACTTAGTGCCATTATCTAAACAAGCCATCGAAATATTGAATGAGTTAAAGGAAAAGCATAGTGATTACGATTTTATCTTTGCTAGCTTCCATAAACCACAAAAACAACCCATGAGCGAAAATGCAATGCTGTCAGCACTCTATAAAATGGGTTATCGAGGCAAAGCAACCGTTCACGGTTTTAGAGCTACAGCCAGCACCATACTCAATGAATTAAACTTTAGCTCAGATTGGGTGGAAAAGCAACTATCCCATGTATCAAACAACAATGTCAGACGTGCTTATAATCATGCAATGTACATTCCCCAGAGAACAAAGATGATGCAGTTTTGGGCAGATTATTTAGATGGAGTTAAATAAAGTATTCATTATTAAGTCTCTTCTATACTCAGTTTCATTACTATTGGTTCGGATGAATCGTAATTGTAAATCTTCAATTCAAATTCACTTTCTCCAGGGTAAGTAATTGCATATTCACCATTGTTTGTAACAGTGTGGAATGTTTTGGGAGTATCAAGACTCTTTGATTTGAAATATTAAGATATGCTTCTTTATGTTTACTTTTAAACTTATTAAATTCATCGTTTTTTGTATTTAGAAGTTGCTTGTTAAAAGTCAGAGCAAAGTCTCTGTTCTTGCTAAATGTATCATTAATGATTTTATTATCTATTCTGTACTATTCAGTTTGTTTCTTAATTCATTTACATTTTCTTCAGTCGGTTCAAAGTCAGTTACCTGAATTATATCTAGTATTTCTTCAACGATTTGTTCATTTGCCTCTTCTATTGTCTCAAATTCATTTTGGTCGTTTATCAAAATAACTTCTTCATTAATTTCCCAGTCAATCAGATACCCTTCTCCATTATCTCTGACACTGAATTTTGGCAATAACTTCTCTGCGAGCCCTATCCAAGTTGTTTCTTTAATAAATTCATTTTCTTCTTTCCAAAACTCATTTATAAGCGAATGAATTCCTTTTTCAGTTGGCGTATCAAATGCAGATTTTTCAAAGTTGGCAATTAATGTATTTGATAAATTACGAATATGCATTATTGCATTTCGCATCTTTTCTAAAGGTTGTAACTTTTGCTTTATTGAAGATAAAAATACAATATGCCTTTCTTCCGAAATATATCTTTTTTCAATTTCTCGATTAAAGTCATTGAAAGTTTGAATATGATTGCTTTGTAAAAGTTCAGATACCTTATCCGCTTTTAGTTTTTGTGGTTCTGTAAAGTTTGCATAGTGATTGAATAGAATATAATAAAGTCCATTCTCATATTCTCTTAACACATTTTCTTCTTTATAGGATTCGGCTATTCTGATACCGAACTCTTTAAAAACACCATTATTAACTGGCTTTTCATCATAGGTCAAAATATAAGTCAAAACATTTCTGAGCTCCATTTCTATAGTGAAAAGCTTATCATAATATTTTATGGCAGCCGTTTGTAAAATGTCATCTTGAAACTTGACAACACTAATTGTCTCATCTAAATTATTTAGAGTGTCTAAATAAGATTTTACAATGTCTTTTAGTGCTTGATTTGGTAACTCTAGGTCTGGAAAATCTAAAATAAAAAATGTAGAAAAGCTGTTATTAGGCAATTGTAAAACATAATCAATTGTAAAATAGTCTTCAATTTCATTATCTGGAATACCATATTCTTCACCAATCTCAGCATAAAGGTAAGATGCTAAATCGACTTTGGTGAGATTTTCTGTGTGGTTAATTTGAACTTTTACGATGTTCACTCTCCTAAAATAATTTGTTCGATTTCTAACCTGACTTGCTCAATAAGCTGTTTGGCTTCATAGTTTAAAGTACTTGACTGTAGGTGTAATGCCGCTATGTGGTCAGCAATTTCGATTTGTTTACTAATAGGTGGAGCAGGGATTTTTATGCTTTTTATATCCTTGCCATATATATGAGAAGTTTGCCCCGTTTTTTCTCTATTCAATAAACTCTTAAAAAGTTCAGTATTTAATAATGAAAAGAGAAACATTGAATTGCATTTGTTTTCATTTGCTCTAACACAAATAAGCTCACCAACAAAAGATGTGGGCAATGCTGGTTCGTCTTTTAAATACTTTATGTGCCTACCTACATATTCAGCTTGGTGGGCAGCTGATAATATGAAAATATCACCTTTCTCTGAAGGTGTTGAGTTAGTAGATTGTGAGTAGTCTACTTTATCTAAATCTATGTAATCATTCGAATAACTCCCAACTTTAATAATTGGATATTGAGTTGGTTCTTCACTGTAGTCACTTTTAGCAGGTGTTTTGCCATTTGTAACTAAATGACAAACATTATCTAATAATTCAGTTTTAAAACCTGTGTTTTCAATTGCACCAATCAAATTTTGATAGTAGACCATGTAATAATCACAATCGAATCTATTGCTACTTAATTCACTAAAAGAAGTAGTAAAAATCCTACTATTATGAGAATAATCTTTTTCCGGTAATTCAATACCTAATTCACCTAGTAAATACTCACTGACGCTATCTAAAAGAGCTTTAGCTTCTTGTTCTTTTTGTTGTTTTGCTTGGAAGGCTCGATTGTAAATTTTTACTATTGTCTCCTGAACTTCTTTAGATGGTACTGGAACAGGAATATTATTTATATCTTCTGTTTGCAACCTTGGTAAAGTGTTACCTGTCATTAAATGCTTAGTCTGGTTGACAACCAAGTTGCTTTTTAGATAGATTGAAAGGTAATCAGCAGAAATTTCTTTTGCAGTGAAAACATGAAATTCTGTTGAACATAAGCCATTAAATTCAGCTAGATATACTTTATTTAAATAGGGTCGTAGTTTTGGGAAAAGAATTTGTCCTTTTTTGAAAATATTCGCTGAGCTAATAGAATTTTTATCTTTAGTAGCAATGTATTCGCCAGTATTGCTAATTATATTTTCTAAACCGATGTATATATCATTTTTATTAATGTGTTTTGTTTGTACTTTTTTTGAAGAGACAACATATTTTAGCTTTTGAGTAGTTACTTTCTTTAGTTTCTCAATTGCATCTATTCTATCTGAATGGTATGGATTTGGGTCTAACCTTCTTTCAATTTCAGAATGTCCAACTAAGAAAATATTTTCTTTACTACTATTTAAAGTAAACTTGCTCATATCGTTTCATTAGTATTAATGTGATGAATAAAACGAGTGATTTCTTCTTCAATGTTTTTAAGTTCATTGTTTCCTGTTTCTCTACCTGCAGCGTCATAACCAATATCTTCTGCAATTGCCATAAATATTGAATAATCTTGTATAAGATTTTGTTTTTGATAGAGGTAGAGGTCTACCAATTCGTTCTTTAAATCACTAACTTCTTGATTGAACTGGTTGCTAATTTCTTTTTTCCAAGAGATAAACGCGTCTGATTTCCCTAGCACTTTTTTATCGGTTTCATCTGTAGTGTTATCAAAACCTGTATGGTTTTTAATTATGGTTTTCTTCTCTTTTTCTATTCTTGATACTTTCGCTAAATATTTATTTTCTTCTCTTATTTTATTTTGTAGGTCTAGTTTTCGCTCTTGATATTTTTCGGTGGTTTCTGCACTCCATTTTCTTAAGAATAAAATAGAACTCTTGACACCTGCACCTGTATGTGAAAAAGCAGTTTGTGGCAATGAAATAACCGCAACAATTCTAAACCACTCTTCAATGTTGTCTCTAACGTATTGTAAACTACTATTGGTTAACACACCATCTGGAATTACAATTGCCAAATAGCCTCCTTCTTCAAGAAAATTCCAACATTGTTCGATAAATAGAACCTCTGTACTTTGATTGCTTCTTCCCTTTACAGCTGAATTTTTAGTATCTAACCAACTTACATCTTTATTGCCAAGGTTGTAATGATGTAAATAAGCTTTTTCCGTCTGCTTAACTGAGCTTCCAAAAGGTGGATTTGTGATAATAAAATTAAATGTTCCGTATTCAAACCCTTTGTTCCCACTTTTTTCTTGCAATACGTCTGCTCGCAGCAAGCCATCAGATGAAATAACATTGGTGTGTCCGTCATCGTGGATAATCATATTCATTTTTGCAGTACGGGCAATTTGTTCATTAATTTCAATTCCAAATAACCTATTTGAAGCAAAATCGTGCCAATACTTTTTCCATTTCCCGTATTCTACTGGATTGTTTTTGTCAAAATATCCCTCTTCGGCTAATTGATTCGCAGCTTCTCTTACTTTATCCAAGGCATATAACAAGAAACCTCCGCTACCACAGGAAGTGTCTAGAACTTTCGACTCATTTGTAATCGGTAAAGAGTTGACAATAAATTTTACTATTGGTCTTGGTGTGAAATATTGCCCAAAATCACCTCGGAAATAACTACCCATAAAGGTTTCAAAAGCTTTCCCTTTACTGTCAAGGTCTGTTGCTTCAAGGTTTATAGCTTCAAGGTAGCCAACGACTGTTTTTACTTTATTAGCATTTAATCTAATGTTGTCTTTAAAGACCTCAGGGTCTTTCATTTTACCTTCTGCATAAATTGCCAATACTCTTTTATAAAGGTCTTCAGCTATTTTTTCTTCTATCTTTTTTCGTTGTTCTTTAGTTGCATTTTTTGGTATTGGTTCGTTAAAAACTTGAAAGTCGTAAGGTTCTCCTTTTTTTCTTTTCTTTCTCTCATCCCAAATTTTGCAAAATATGAGCTTGTCTAACTCATCGAATGCCTCCGATGGGTTTAATTGCCCTCCAGCCCAAAGTGAGTTATGTGCTTGTTTGAATGCTTTTGTTAAACCTTCTTCTGAAATAGTTTCTAATTCAAAATACTTCTGTTTTACTTCATCACTACTAACATCTTCATTTTCCTTACTACCACCTTTTGCATACTTATATTTTTGAATTTCAGTGATTCCATGTCGTGGAATATCAGGAATGGTTTGAATAATATCGCTTTCCTTGTCTACAAGGAAAGACTCATTTTTAATTTTTGATGTTACCCAAAGATATTTTACTGTTCCAGAAAGAGCGTAAGCATAACTTGAAGCTTGTTTTATTGCTTGTTCGAATTCGAGTTCTGAAACCTCTTCTTTTTTACATTCAATAACGACTAAAGGCTGGGTACATTCATCATCATTGTAGATAATAATATCAACTTCTCTAACAGAGCTACCCATTGTAACATTTACAAATTGCTTAATTCGTTCAGGAGGATATCCATATGAAAAAATTAATTTTAGGTAAGCTTCTGCTTGAACTTTTTCTTCTGGATTTTTGTAATTCCTGCGCTTGTTATTTTGATGAATATAGTATATGTTATTTTTCTGCTCATCAAATTTGATATGATTTTGCTTAATACCAAGCTCTATTATATTCATAATATTTATCTGATTATTATTAGTTTTAGAATAAATATCATCTTAACGGTTTAAAGTAAAATGTCACGATATATTTTAGTTAGAGTACGGCTGATTATTTTCTCTTTTCTCTGCTTTTGTTATTTTGTTTATACACTTAAAGTATGAGTATAGTGAAGTTACTCGTTTTGTGTTTTTTGTGAAAAGAAAACCACAACTTTAATCTAGTATAGATTTAATTAAAGAATACCCATACAAATTCAATTAAAAGCAACTTACTCCTTCAGTTTATCATTCTTTGCTATACTTATTCCATTGTGTCACAAGCTAATTATTAATTGCCAATTAACTAAAAATATTATTACAAAATTGAAAAGAAGTTTTGCTTGTTAAACTTTAGAATACAGCATAATTATATTAAGTATAGAGCTACTTTAACAGTCTATAAACACTAGCTTTGCTTAAATTAAACTCGTGCATCAAGTCTTTAATTAAAACCCCTTGTGTACGCTTTAAATTAAGCTCATCAACCTGTTCACTAGTTAATTTAGACTTTCTACCAAATTGAACACCATTTTGTTTAGCTTTTGTTATACCTTCCATCTGTCGTTCCTTTCTGAGTTCGGTTTCAAACTCTGCAATACTAGCAAGGATGGCAAACATTAATCTACCTTCTTTAGTTGTAGTATCTATTGATTGGTCAAGGACTTTAAATCCAACATTCTTATTGTTTAAGTCATTGATAATCGAGTGTAAGTGCAGGGTCGACCTAGCAAGTCTGTCGAGCTTGGTAATTACTAATACATCACCATCTCGGACATAGTCTAAACAACTTTTCAGTTCAATTCTTTGCGCTGTTGTACCACTTTGTTTTTCTCGATAGATTTTTTCACAACCAAATTCTGTTAACTTATCAACCTGAACATCTAATGATTGTCCAACCGAAGAAACTCTTGCATAACCAATAACCGACATATGTCTCACAACCTCTAAAACTATTTAATAATTTAATTATAAGACATAATTTGAGACATGTAAACCGGAGGTCTTAAATTGTAAACTATATAAGACATTTTTAATGTTTTGTATTGGAAGAGAAACGAGAAGAAACATTATTCTTTAATTTTTGATTGATGCTTCCAACCATCTGCCTACTTCATTATTATAATTTATATTCCATTTCTCACTTTCATTACCTACCTTAATGGTAATTACACTACATTCTTTATCATCATCCTCAATTGATTTTTTCATGTAATGTCCAGAATTAATTGTACATTCTTCACCAGGATAAACCAAGGCAACTTTGTTAGCATCAAAGTACTCATGGTAAACATACATTTGCCTCAAATCACTTGGAGATATATTGGTAGATTGAATGTTCTTCCATTTAGTATCTAATACAATAGACTCTTTAGTTTTATTATCCGTCATAACAATATCAGGTCTCATGCTGGACTTTTCATCAGCATCTTTAGATTCCCAAAATCGTTTTGTAGCCTGAGCTGAAATTGATTTCCCTTTAAATTGTTTTCTCAAACTCACATAAACAAACCGTTCCCAAAGAGCATTCATATCAAACATTATAGCTAAGATATTGTTACGTCCTGAACTCACGTCAGGATGATAGTTTAGCAATAGTAATCTGCTAATCTCTATGGCGTTTTTATAACAAGTGGTTTTACGGTTATAGTGAATCTTTTCGAATGTACTATCGGTGACTCGTAAGTCATTTATCTCTGGAAAATGCAACAACAAAGAACAGATTCGGCTCTGTAAAGCTGGATTATGGTTGATTCGTTTTAATAGGTTTAAGGTTTTAAGTAAGATTTGATTGAGCGTTTGTTGATAAGAGTAGGTGTTGTATCTCACATAGAATCGTTCTTGATGGACTAAGTTTTTAGCTATGTGCTTCCCAAACTGCAGTGAACCTTTGAGTGCTAATGATTGACCTTCTGTTTTTCTATACTGTTTAACCAATCCAAGGTTTAACAGATACTCAACCTCTTTAACAAACAATTCGAAATATAAATCGAGTATAAAATTGGTTTTAATAGATAGTGAAGCTGAACTGGGAGCCTGGACATTGAAAGCACCGACTGTTTTCAACATACCAATCAATAATGAACGCCAGTGAACTTTTGTATCAATAGACTCGTCATTGTTCTTATCTGCTTTAGGCAAGACCTCAATGGTGAGTTCACCGACTCGTAACACACCGACATGTTGATTAAACTGTACGCCTTTATTGATGAGTTTGTAATAATTTAATTCGCCATTGCCATAGTGAGTTTCTAAAGCAATTAGGTGTTTATCCTTAAACTCCACTCCATTAACAGTTGCACCCACTTTTAATCGTTGGTGTTCATAAACAGTGATGATGTTTTTATTCGCCTTCACTTGGTTTTGGTTATAATAATAAAGTATCTATGGCCTTCATAAACTCTTCATCCTTTACTTTCTTGACTTCAAAAACTAATTTGTCATCATAGTCTGGTTTGTCATATGCTTGTGGGACTTTAGCAAATTCCACTTTTTTTTCATACTTTTTAAGACCGCAAAATCCTTCTCCTAAGACCATGGATATCTTGCCATAATCACCAAAGAAGTATTCCTGCAGTAATGGGATGATTTCATTGTAAAAAGCGTTGTGTAAACTTGCCAAATCAGTCACTTTCATAAAATAACTGTGACCAATCAAATGGTCATTATCTAAAAGAATTTCTAATCTTTCATTAATGACTTTCAATAAATTCACTAAATCTATATTTTCTCCATCAGGGTCAATATATCTGATTTTATTACCTTCAGTTTCTATCAAACTAGGGTTAGGTGGCATCTCAGTAAAACTAAACCTTCTTCTTAATGCTGAATCAAGGGCTTCAACACTTCTATCCGCAGTGTTCATGGTTCCAATAATGTAGAGGTTATTTGGAACACTGAATTTCTCTTTGCTATAAGGTAGTATTATTTCTAAAGCCTCTTTACTGTTTTGACGTTTATTATTCTCGATTAAAGTAATTAATTCCCCAAAGATAGAAGAGACATTTCCTCGGTTGATTTCATCAATGATTAAGACGTAATTTTTGTTAGAATTATCTGCTACTTGTTTTAATCCATTATTTTCAACTAAGTAGTTAATGATTTCTCTAACATATGTCGGGTTGTAAACGCCTTCTGTACTACCTGTACTAAACGTTTTAGATATATTATCTATATTAACAGGGTACCATGGCTTTTCCTTTGAACTGGCATGAGGTTGTACATAGAATACTGCTGTGCCCCTGTAAATAACATCAAATATAGTTCCTTTAGCTTTAATTGTTAGCGGGCTCTTTCCATCTGCTTCAGATACTTCTTGTTTAAATGATTCTATTACTGAATCAAAATTACCAAACTCTGGAGAAGCTAATTTACAGATTTTTTTAAATATTCCATCTTTAATATGATACGAAATAGAGCTATCAGAGCCAGTTAAATCAGGTTTAATCCCTTCAATAAAATCTTCATAAGACATGCTTTGGTGAAACGTAGTGAACATGATTTGTTTATTGGCAACAAACTTGTCAAAATCATCTTTAATTACATCAAACTTTTGTTCAGTATCATAGCCTGGCTTTATGATTTCTACTGCTTTGATGATTGAGTTATATGTCTTTCCTGTTCCAGGTGGGCCGAACAGAATTTGGTTTAGAGAACTTTTTATCTTCATTATTTTTTTCTCAGTTACTTTTAGCGCATGATTATCATTTAAGATAATGTCTTTATGTTTGTTGAATTTATTTAATAGATGTTCATAATCAAACTCACTTGCTGAGTGTAAGTTATCAACATTTGAGTCAGCTTTATAATGCACTCCATAAACAAACTCGTCCTCAATCTTAAAGAATAATTGCTTTGCTACTTGTTGGGATGAGTGGCATTTGTTATATATAGCGAACCAAATTTCAGTATTGCCTTGATTCTGTGCACCATCAAGATGTACAAGTTTAAATTTAGTACTACTCAATAATTGTAAATTTGTTTGAAGTTTTTCAATCAATTGTACAAAACAATCAATTACGTTTGACTTATATTCTTCATAAAGGAATGAGTACAAAATTCTAAAAGGGTCTTTCCATGCCTTAAATACATTTTTGCTTGACTGTGATGAAATATCTGATTTTAGTTTGTCTATAATGTCTATTGATAACTGCTCTTTTTTTAATAACTTCATTAGCAACTGAAATCTTAAATTAACAACGGGTTGTTTGCTTGTATCTCCTCTCTCTTTATAACCATAAACAATTTTCAATAATTCAATATAGTCAATACTGTTAACTTGTCTAAGTAGATAATCTTCATCATTTTTTAGTTTTTTAAACTTCTTCTGGAGCTTAAAACAATCATCAACTGATAGCTCATTGCCCTTTAACTCAGCTTTGTGTAATGATTCTATGTCAGTTAATGAACAATCGAATACAGGTTGGAGAATTGAATTTTCTAATTCAGAAAAATCGTTATTTGGTATAATGACAAATTTTGAACTATTTTTTGGAGACCATGTTTTATTAAGTGTAGAGCTAAATGACTTTGGTGAAATAGCTTTACTTAAAACTTTGAAACTTCTATCAATCCAATTGCTATTTTTTGGTATTATGGAACGTAATGGCCTTTCATCAACAAACATGCCAATTAACTCAACAGAATCAGACCGATTCAAATAAAAAACATCTCCTTTTTTTGCATTAATAAACAAACTGCATTGAGAGTTTTTCCCATTAGTCTTTATATCGTTAAGAACGCTGACTACATTTGATTCAAGTAATTTTTCAAATTCTTTATCATCGATATCACTATTACTGATAGATAAATTATAAATTTTCATTTTTCCTATCCCTGATTTTTGATACCAATTTACCCACATCAATCATTTCTGTCATTAAACGAATTAATAAGATGTCACTGGTTTCTTTAAGGTGTTTGTTTATATCTTCTTGAGTCATAAAGTGCACAACAAATGATGATGTATTGTTTGAGTGATTATTTTATATCAGGATGATTATAAATGCTGCAGTTTTATTTTTGGTTGATGTTTATCAAGAATTTTAATATCTTAGTTTGTACCTGTTTAATATTGCTGTTCATAAATTATAACTCCTTTAATCAGAATCATTTTCATCAACCTAAGATAGATACTTAAAGATAGGATTGATTTTTATTACTGCCAAAAGCGTAAATTCCATTAATAAACCATCAAAACAGCAAAAAATTCTCACATTTTACAAAATTCGAGGCAAAGTTTTTTTCAACTCGTATAGATAATTGTATGGGTAACAAAAAAACATGCTTTCAAATCTACCCTTCGATTTAGTGAGAACTTCCTAATTCGATAACACCAAATCAATGAAGCTAATGGTGAAACAGTTGTTCAAGTAAGAGACAACAGTAGTTTTACTATGGTTAAAATATTTAAACAGGTAATCAATATGAATAATAACAAGTCAGAAATAAAAGAATATACTCCAGACGAATGGAATTTATACACACAAACATCTGGATTTAAACTCAGGGAAAAGAAAACATTTAATAGAACAAAAATTAAATATAAAACAGATGAATGGGATGGACATGATGCTTCGGTTAGACGTACATATCCAAAAATAAAATTTAAAGATGAACTACTAAATGGATATAAGCAACAAATTAGGGAATTAGGTCCTTATTATCTATTTTTTACCTTTGTTTTCTCTGTTCCTGTATGTGATAAGTTGGCATTGGAATCTATTTCTCATTTGTTTAAATTAGTACAAAGAAAATTATATCCAAGGAAAAATGTAATGAATAATAGGTGTTTTACAGGTGTATGTGTAGCCGAAAGGCATATTAAAAGTCTAGATATGGAAGGCTGTTTTCATTTCCATAGCTTAATTAATATAGATAGTTCAGTATTGAATCATAGGTCATTTGAAGAAATAGATGATATGTTTAAAAGGAAAGCAAAATCACTAGCAAGCTATACAACTCGATATAGTTTCAAAATTGCATTAGATGACAATGCAGTTGATATCAAAGAGCCATATTCTTTTGGTGTTGAAACATATTGTATTAAAGACCTAATGGAGGAATGTACTGGATTTGATGCCCAAATTGGTTTTATTGACTCAAGTGGAGTAAAAGAATTTAATTCAATTGTTGATATAAAACATCACTAATCTATTATTCACATACTTGTGCTGCCATAAAGGCATTTTCTTCTGTGAATCATGTCATTTGTTGCTAAAAATCAAATAATTGAATGTAGCTGCCTTTATGGGCTAATTTAGCAGTATTAATGATTCGATTTAATATGTATTTGCCCCAATTAATTTATTGTATTGGGTGATTGAATAAATGGGAGACCAGTGAATTTGTGTTTCAAAGCCTTTGAATTCAACACATCTATCTAAAATAGGTGTCCAATGTGTACAGGAATTTGGGTATGTGTGAATGAGATTCGTGGTTCTTCACAAAATGAAGTAACATCAACCTTTGTTGTTTGATTCAGCTAAAGATAATATTTCACTTGGGGTCAACTTCAATGCATTTGCAATTCTACACAATGTTTCTATTGTTGTATTTCTAGATGATTGTTCTATAAATCCAACATGTGTTCTGTGGACACCTGCTAGTTCACCTAGTTTTTCCTGAGTTAATCCTAATTCCTTTCTACGAGCTCTAACAGCAATTGCAAGTAACTGATTGTATTTTTCTGGGTCTAATTTTTGTTTTTTTGTCATTGCGTTATGACAACAAAATGCATACAATGAGTCTACAGACTAAACGTAGCATTCGTGCTTTGTTTTAAAAATATCAAGTTATTAACCAAATAGAGGAAGTCAAATGAAATGTAGGTTTTGTATGGAAGAGGTTCAAGAAGGAGCACTTAAATGTAAGCATTGTGGTTCTATGTTAAATTCATCAGGAAATGAAGTGATAGAGGAAGCATCTTCTGTTGTAGAAATGAAGTTTTGTAGTGGGTGTGGTAAGAAAATTCACAAAACAAGTTCTTCATGCCCTCATTGTGGAAATCAACAAAACGAGAATGTAAGCACTCAACAATCAGCTAAGAAAATAGGTTATGCAATCACTTCCTTAGTTCTAGGTGTTATTACGTTTTTAGCGGTGTTTGGTAACTCCTCATGGAATAAGGACTCAATAAATGGTGGGATTTTCTTTTGTGTACTAGGAGTAGTCTTCGGAGCTATTACCCTTTCTAAAAAATATTCTGGTAAAGGCATGGCAATTGCCGGACTTGTTCTGTCAATATTATCTTTTTTTTCATTGGTAGGAATGTTATCAAAATTTAGTTAATCGTTTATATTATGAAATGTAAATACTGTTTAGAAGAAATAAAAGACGGAGCTCTCAAGTGCAAGCATTGTGGTTCTATGCAGAATCAAGAGATTGATGAAGATTTAGAAAAGAAAGAAAGTGACTCTAATTACAAATGCAAATCATGTGGTCATGTAAGTGACTGGCCATATCCAATAATATGTGGGAAATGCAAAACAATATTCTGGTTAAATTTTATTATTATGTTTTTTGTACTGATGCTCATCACTAGAGTGTTCAGATAATAACTCGAATCAGTCAAATTCAGTGCTTATTATCAGAAAACAAGTTTGGGATTTTTTGGACTTACTATTTTGAAGGTTTTGTGTAATGCCAGTATAGGGATTTAATAGGCAATCATATAGAAATGTTAATTTGTGATTTATTGATTAGCTTCACTGAATGAGTATCTTGAAAGAAAGATGAGCATATTATTTTCTACCTCTTGAGGGTTACCGTAAGTTCCATTATTAGCTAAATCTAAATCATCCCAATAACAAAACATTTCTTCATACGCATCAGGGTGAGGTGTTTGCTCATTGACAGCTAGAAAGTAAAGTGCTTTTGAAACTTGTTCTGGTGAAACTAATTTATTATTCAAGGCTTGGATAAAAATGGGAAATAACATTTGGATTGATAATCCTTCAATAGCTCCATCTGACAACTTATTCAGTGCAGATAATGCTTCGGCTTTAGTTTTAGAAATAGAGGTCTCAATGAGTTCTATCGATGGTTTATCGATAGTTTTAATTAAACTATCTGCCCATTGTTTGATATCCACCAATTTAATGGCATTGTTCTCAATTGCTAATGCAAATGACATTGCTTGCTCTTTAATATTATTAGCAACGTTTTTGTCCTCTGCATCACAATTATACTTATCTATTTGAGTAGGTTTTTTCATCATTTAACCTTGTTTTCTAGGTCTCTTTCTAATTTATATTCAACTAAATCATTCAGTTCGGTTTTGATAAGGTTTTCGGTTGAAGTTCCTTTAATTTCAGGATGCGCTAGTAATTCTTTTAGAGTTTTAACAATACCAAAATGGCAGTTATCCATTAGGGATTTATTATTAGAATACCCATCACCTATCTGAAACATTAATTCAAGGATGCCTGGTTTGAACTTGGCTTTAATTAGAGCCTCACCTAAAATATCTGGTAACACCTCAGCCGCACTATATAAATCACCTTGCACAACAACGTGATTTTCAAGTTTCCAGTAAGCTTTATCAAAATCACTTTCATTGTGTGATAATAACCCTAAGAGGGCTTTGGGAACATGTTGTGCATCACCCATTAGGGTTTCTAAAGCACACCAGTTGATGTTATCTAGTTTGTTTAAATGATTTGTCATATATTCTGATTTGTTCTTTGAAATTTATTATAAAGTAAGTACCTATCTTCTTTAACTATAATTGAAATTAATCGTAAGTAAATTATAACTATAAATATGCTCATTTCCTTCTATAGTAGTAAAATGCAAAATTAATGTTAAAGCAAATTGATTTGTAATAAACAGATATGAAAAATTTTATAACACCCATCGTTATATTGGCTTTAGTTAGTTGTGCTAGCATCCCAATTCCAGAACAGAAACCATTTCTAGTCTCAGGAATACCAATATCAATGAATGATACTACATGGTATAGAGATTATTGCACTCATGGTCAACCTACCAATGATAAAGTAACTTCTTACAGTAGTACTGGGTGTGTACTTCTTCATTCATACATGTATAAAGTTAAACTCAGAAGTCCAATTAATTTGAACAGAGAGCTATTTGGTGGTTCCATAAGTTTTGTACTAACTGGTGGAAAAAGAATAGATTACAACTCATCTAATAGTGATGAGGAGTTCTTTATATTGCAGAATAGCCCGCAATATTTAATAGAAAACACTGGAATTAAATACATGGGCACTCAAGTTTCATATGACAAAAAACAAAACTGCATTTACCATTCTGGATATATCCATACTGATTATCGTAACTGTCCAGATAGAAACTTTCATGAAACTAAGAAAGATGAATGTTTGTCTATTGAAGATATTAGAAATCACTATGGTGAATGAGTAATGAAGAATTGTAGATATGTAGTGATATTGATGTTTATTTTAAGTGTTGGAAATGCGACAACAATTTCTCAAGTAAATATTTTTAAGCTATATCAGCAAGCGGATATTGTGGCTTTAGTTAGAATTGAATCTGGTGAAATCATTGAAGGTATTGATTTTTCATGTGGCACAAAATATAAAGGAAAAGTTATTCGTCCATTAAAGAATACAAAGATAAATCAAATCATTGAGTTTGGATATTACATGGGTTCAGGAATAGGAGGTCAATATATTGTATTCCTAAATAAGAAGCAGAATGTATATAATCCTATAAATAGCACAAACTCCAGTTCTGAAAATTTTCAGTATCAGTTTAATAAAGTATGCAATCCTAAGCACCCAAATTATATTGTTATGCATCATGGTGTCGGTAGCCAAAAACTTGAATATCATGGAGATACAAAAAGCGATTATGCTTTCCTCATACCAACGAAATATTTGGAATTGCCAAAAGGTACTAAACTAATCGAACCAGAAGAAAGTGATTGTAATATTTGGGAAGAATGTAAATGGGTTGATAAAGAAACTGTTTTGAAAATGTTAATAAAACAAAACACTAAATTAAAATAAACCACCTGTAACTGTTTCAGAAAACAAGTTTGGGATTTTTTGGACTTACTTTTTAGAAGGTTTTGTATATTAGCCATACTGGAATGCATTTGGAAAGCAGCATTGCACGAATTAAAAAAATTTTTGTAAAAAATATTGATAGATGAATAGGGAAAGTCTAAAAAGACTTTTCCCATTCGTAATATACTAATTCTTCATCATTTCTTAAGCCATCTAGGTAATCAGCCCAGAACTGCATCATTTTAGTTCTCTGAGGAAGATAACTAGCATGATTATAGGCATTTCTAATCTTATCTTTGCACTTATGAGAAAGCTGTACTTCAATCCAATCCCGATTAATGTTTAGCTCATTCAACATAGTGCTTGCCATGGCTCTAAAACCGTGAACTGTGGCTTTGCCCTTATATCCCATCTTGTTAAGAGCTGATAGCATTGCACCAGAGCTCATGGCTTGTTTATGAGGCTTGTGATAGCTTGCAAATACAAATTCAAAGTGACCATTGAGTTCTTTAAGTTGATTCAAGATATCAATAGATTGATTTGACAATGGAACAACGTGAACTTCTCTATTTTTCATTCTAGAAGCAGGGATAGTCCATAGTTTATTTTTAAAATCAATTTCATCCCATGTTGCATTTCGAATTTCACTAGTTCTTAAAAATGTAAGCATAGTTAATTTCAACCCTAATATTGTAGTGATTTCACCTTTGTAATTATCTAGTGTATTAAAATACTCTGGTAATTCGTCTTTTTCAAAATAATTATGATGCTTAACTTTTGGTTTTCTTTTAAAAGTATCTTTATTATAATTCATTGGAACTGTTGAACACTCTCCAATAGAAATTCCGTACTCGAATATTCTTTTGCACCTTTTAATTATTTTTTTAAGGCTATCTAAAGCGCCTCTATCCTCAATTTCTCTAAAAACTGATAAAATTTCATTGGGTTGAATACTGTGGAGAGTTTTTTCACCTACGAAAGGAAAAATATCTCTTTCAAGTGAGTTCATTATTTCTTTTGCGTGTTTTTTCCCCCAGTCACCAGAGGCTTGCACTCTTTTGTGCCAGTCTCGTGCAACATCTTCGAAAGATTTTTTTTCTTGTAATTGTTTTTGAATTGCTTTATCTGCATTTGGGTCTACAGGTGGTTCTTGCTTAAGTTTAATCCTTGCTAATTGACATAGAGTGCGAGCATCACCTAGTGAAACAATATTTAAAGGCTTGTTCTTACACTTACAGTTATAATATTGTTTATTAAATAGCACACCTGCTGAAAACACCTTTTCTAGACCTTCAAATCTATATTTCATTCTGTAGTATTTAGAACCATTTTGTTCAACTTGAACATACATTCCATAATGGTCATATTCTCTGTAAGAGTCATCCTTAATCTCAAGGGTTTCTATATCTTTTATTGTTAACATTGGCGGCCTCCATGCTTTAAAAGGTTATCAATATTTAAATAATCATATAACCTATAGTTTTTAGTATTTAATGCTCCAAAATCAGGATATGGACGTTTAGATTCATATCGAAGAAATTCCAGTGATTTAGATTTCCAATAAGCAATGTCTTCACTTATAAACAAGTCAACATCCTTTTTCAAAACCATTAAATTAATAACAGTTGAATTGTTTTTGGATTGCTGAAGCAAATAAAAATTAGGAATTTCATTTCTACTATTTTCTCCAAATACAAGGTTGTTAATTACATTTGTATAATCTTTAATGCTTTCATTAATGAAATTATCATCCTTTTCATCAAAAAATAATGGACTGAACTGCTCGTAATTGTGAGCCTCTTTCCACGTAGTTGTTTTTAAATTATAATCTTTCATTACGCTCTCCAATTTTTTGATTGATGTAATCTTCAATCTCTGATAATGGAAATCTTACAGAACGCCCAGCAATTTCGACTGGTGGCATTATTTCTAGATTATGAATCATTCGAGCGAGAGTAGAGGAACTAACCCCTAAAAGCTCACAGACTTCTGTTTTGTTAATTAATTTGGTTATTTTTTGTTTCATTTTTTTACCTTTGTTAATAAAGAAATTGCATCCTAGCAAGGTAAATATGATTGAACCAAGTAAAGAACTAGAGTCTGGTTTTGTACATGGTGTTGATTTTAAAAGGTTTCTTGGTCTATTTTGGCTTGAAGTGTTTTTATAAAATCTGCTGTAAAATATTTTTTTAGATATTTGTAGGATGAACTGGCGGTTTTGTTAAAAGCATCTTTTCCATTAATGTTTCCATCTTCATCAGCGTCTGGATATAAAATATTTACACATGTTTCCTGGGTTAGTTGAATTTTATGAGTTGCTCCAAAGTATAAAATATCAAACAAGGCAAATAGTCGATGGTCATTAAACTTAGTTACCAATTTCTCTAAATATTTTGATGTGAAATTATGTTTGGCTTGTAAATGATTTTGCTTTCTTAGTACCGATATCATCTTTGTGAAGTCTGCTAATAGTTGCTCTCTTGACTTTCTCATATCCACTTTTAGTAAAACTTCATGGTTTTTATCTTCATTCAAAATATCACATAATGGCGGAATAAAAAGGGGCTTCGTAAAAGGGTCAATAATCTCCAGATGTTGCAATTTGACAATTTCATAATTTAGTTCATCAAATTTTTTTGTGTCATCTAAAAACTCATTTGAAACCAACATTTCTTCACTTTCTATCCAATTAGAGAACAGTTCTTTTTCATTTTCACTTAAATGTTTGGTCGTTTCGATATGTTTTTTATAACTTTTATAATTGTCACGTAAATCTTTATAGCATAATGGTTTAACCGAAAGTTGCTCTAACTCCTTCTCATTGCCAAATGTGTTTAAGTGAAATGTGCTCTCAACATAATTGTATTTTTTATTATCATAAAATTCTGTGTAAGGTTCAGAAATGGGACTTTTAATGATTATTTTAAAATTATTATAATTGTCCTCGTTATTTTTTAAGTAATTGGAGTCACTTTCTATCGTTTTGAACCTTTTAATTAAATCTACATTTTTAATGTCATTAAAACTTTCATTTTTGAGAGTTACTAAAGACAGTCTAATTTCAATATTAAACAGTATCTTATAAAGGTTTAAATTTGAACAATTATATTTTTCTATTTCGAACCAGTCAGCATACTGACTTATCCATTCATTTGTTGTAGATTCATTAGCCATTGAGTTCTTTATTATTTGATTAATTACAAATTCATTATTAACATGCTTTAATATTATTACATTAAACTAATATGATTATAGAAAAAATTACAAAATTAATTCTCTAACACTTAATACATGTATCGAAGATACATTAGCTAGCATGTTTCCATCTATTGCAGATAATGAATCTGTAGATGATTTTATAAAGGACTATAAGTTAAGGCCAGAAGCAGAAATATTCTCTATGTTAGATTACTTTTATCGTGCTCATTGGGTTGCATGAAACAATAGTTTAACAGGTATAGAAGACGATAAGGTTGATGAAGAAATCATTATGGAAAGAAGAAAAGCATTAGAATGGGTTTGTGATTCAACACTTGATTGGGATGATATATCCTTAGATACTTAAAATAGTGCTAACAAGAACTAAAAATAGAATAATAATACAAATGAACGGAATAATACTAATAGGGTTACAAGCCAGTGGAAAATCATCATTCTTCTTAAGTCAATTTTACAAGACTCATCTAAGGTTGAGCATGGATATGCTGAAGACTAGAAATCGTGAAAGAATATTATTTAATGCCTGCCTAGAGGCTAAACAACCAGTTGTAATCGATAACACCAATCCCACAGTAAAAGACCGTCAAAGGTATATTAATGCCTTTAAGGAGCATAAATTTGAAGTGGTGGGATATTATTTTGAATCAAGAATTGATGATTGCTTAAAAAGGAATGATTTAAGAACAGGTAAAGAACGTATTCCTGATGTTGGATTAAAAGGAACTTATAATAAACTAGAAATACCAAAATTATCTGAAGGTTTTGATAAGCTGTATTATGTAACTATGGAAAAAGATGGATTTAAAATAGCAGAGTGGAACGATGAAGTTTAATGAATTAGATAAAAAGATGCGGGTCTATGAAACCGCACATGACCATAGAGTCATGCCAGGTCTTTATATGGTGGCTCGAATTGATGGTAGATGTTTCACCACATTAACCAAGGACAAGCATAAATTTGAAGCTCCTTATGACATCAAATTTAGAGATTTAATGGTCGAAACGGTTAAACATCTGATGCAATGTGGATTTAAAGTGATTTATGGATACACACAAAGTGATGAAATATCATTGTTGTTTCATATCAATGAAAATACATTTGAAAGAAAAGAACGCAAGCTTAATTCAATATTAGCTGGAGAAGCCAGTGCTAAATTTAGTTTACTACTCGGTGATATGGGTGTATTTGATTGTCGCATCTGCCAGCTTCCCTCAAAGAAAGATGTGGTTGATTATTTTCGTTGGAGAAATGAAGATGCCAATAGAAATGCACTGAATGCTCATTGTTATTGGAGTCTAAGAAAACAAGGAGACTCACCAAAAGATGCTGATGGCAAATTATCAAGATTGTCAGTAGCAGAGAAAAACGAATTCTTATTCCAACAAGGAACCAACTTCAATGATATACCCAACTGGCAGAAAAGAGGTATGGGTGTTTATTGGGAAACTTATGAAAAAGATTCAATAAACCCAATAACCAATGAATCAGTCAAAGCAACTCGTAACCAGTTGAAAGTAGATTTTGATTTGCCTATGAAAGAGCAATATAGTGATTTCATTAAAGAGTTTGTAGCAGATGATTGAATCATGAGTGAGAAATTCCTTTACAGAAAACAGACTTGTTCTTTTATGGTCAATCTAGAAATGCTAATAACTGCTGAAGAATCGAAAGAGTTTGGTGTTGAATTTGAATTTGAGATAGATGAATCTACCAAGCTAGCAATTAGTGATGAGATTAAAAAAGTATTTGATGCTAGTGAATTACCACCATACGAATTTAAAGTGTCTGAGTTAATTGAACACTGGAAAGATACTCCACCTATGGGGTTTGAAATGTGTGCTCAAGGTGCTGCAAGACTAGCTTTGGGTTTAAGTAAAATAAATGCATCTTACCCAGGTGGAAACTCTATACCTGAAAAAGCACTTGAAGAGCTTAGTTTTCATAGCTCAAGAAATGCTAACATTAAAGACCCAAGATGGGAAAATGGGTTTCTAGGTAGCTTGCGTCCATTTCAAAGCATGGAATTAGTAGAACAAAATTTCAATAAAGTTATTAGAAATCTTAAAGATTTGCTCAAGCACACTTCAGAAAATGATTGTCTGTGTAAGAATTTAGTTAATGATGTTTCTGGAATCATTTGTTTTGGAAGAGCTTGGGCAGTTGAAGAAGATGGAATGCTACGTAGAAACAATTTAATAACTAAAGAACAAGCGAAGCTAATTGAAGATTGGATTGACTGTATATCTTATGCCTGGACTATGATGCTTGACACTGGTAATGAAGAAACAGCTTTTGCACTATATGATGAGAAGTATAAAAATGACTACAATATATGAATGGTATGGATGGCCAAAGAAGGTAGCGGTGAATTGCTCTCGTTGCGATTATATAGCTGATTTCAACAACCCGATTCAAGTAACTAAAATGGTTGGTCCATCTACAAGACCGTTAAAGAAAGAATACACAGATTTCTTCACTGGAAACATCAGTTGTTTAAATTGTGGGTTATCCAAAGAAGAAACGATGCAATGGCCAATTGATGCTTATTATAGTGGTGATGTAAAAGGTCAAATTCTTTGGGCATGGAATAAAATACATGCTGAAGCTATCCGTGAGTTTATATTATCTACTAGTAGGAATTATAAACAATACAATTATTCAACATCGCTATATCACTTGCCAGAACATTTTAAGTTATCAAAGAATCGTGATGCATGTCTTAAAGCATTAGATAGGATGATATCAAGGAAAGATAAATGAGCAAACAAAGAATAATTGGAACAACCATTGAAGCTATTAAAGCAGAAGAACTTCTTGTTGGGAAAGAGTTTCCAGTAGATTTCACCAAATGGTTATTAGATAATAATGGATTAGGTATTGAACATGTTTATATCTATCCAGTAAAAGATAGTCGAGACATGCGTAAAACATGGGAATCTATTTCTTATAACTTTGAGAATGGTTGGTCAGATTGGATAGGAAATTTTGACGATGAGACATGCTTTAATCATCTTCTACCATTTGCTGATTTTGGAACTGGTAACTATTATTGCTTTGATTACAATAATGGAGCTCGTGTTGTTATTTGGAAGCACGAATCTGGAGAAATAGAATTTAGAGCGGGTAGCTTCACTGAATTTAAAGAAAAGATTAAACATGGTGATTTTGAATATGATTAGCATAAGAACGTTAATTCTCTCACCTAGAAGGGTGTCATTTGAATAAAGAAGAATATAAAGCAAAATACAATACTGAAGATGCAACTCCAGGATGGGATGCTATTGATAATGCATTAAAGAAAATTTATCAAGACCAAGTACCCAAGCATTGGGCTGCGGTTCCTCATTACAGCATAGGTGGTAAAGACCCAATTGATGGGATTAGTTTTTATGAAGCTTATCACGAAGGTGAGCTTTATTATCACTTTGTAACCTATGGATTTTCCCATTTATATTATGATGAGAAATATTTGGATGATGAGTTCAGTAACATGGGGTTTGAATTAACATTTCGTTTAAAACCCTATCAACTTGATGACAATGGACCAACTTGGGTGTTTCAATTAATCCAGAACATAGCTCGATATGTCTTTAAATCTGGTAAATGGTTTGAACCTTATCATTATATGCCTGCAAATGGTCAAATTAGAACAGATAGTGATACAGCTTTAACTGGGTTAGCTTTTCTACTTGACCCTGAACTTGGTGAAATTGACACACCTCATGGAAAAGTACAGTTCCTTCAGATGTATGGAATTACAGATGAAGAGTTTGCATCAATAAAAGAATCTAATTCTGATTCTGAAGAATTAATTAAACAACATGCTGTGAACAATCCATTGCTCATTACTGATTTAAACAGAGAGAATATTGAAATTAATAGAGAAGGATTATTCAATTTAAACAAAAATACAAAAGGCACTATTCTTGAAAGGCAAACCACTTATGCAATTATTAATGACCTGAAAAACAATCAATCTTACAAAGTTAATTACATATCTAAGCAAGAGTTTTCGATTGAATCTAGAAATTTTGAAGATATACAAATTTTTAACGAGCATCCTATATTAGAAGAACATGAATACTCAAATACAGAATTAATTATTTCAACGATAGCAAATGAACCCGATTTACTAAGTCGTGAAATATTTCAATCTTTAAAACTCCATTATCAAGGATGGAGAACTGATAATTATCTAAATACAGATTATGACATTGTTAAGATGTTATCTGAAGGACAAGGCATGCTATACAGAGGACCACCATCAGGAGCCCATGTTGTAGAATTGATTTTAAAGAAACATAACATTGTATTTAAAGCTTTGATTCGAGGGAAGATTAAAAATGATAAATA
>Ga0209345_10001909_pt1 | contig 24012 bp, 20 predicted proteins | sample Cruoilmetagenom7_FD_187294 | JGI IMG/M metagenome (GOLD analysis project Ga0209345, IMG submission 187294) | Oil polluted marine microbial communities from Coal Oil Point, Santa Barbara, California, USA - Sample 7 (SPAdes) (version 2) | ecosystem: Environmental > Aquatic > Marine > Oil seeps ...
CAGCATCCAACCAGACCAATCTGTGCCATGATCCTCACCCGTTAGCACTGTCAGCAACTCGGCAATATGTCCTTGTTTATCCCCGGTAAACCTAATCGCCTTAATTAACCCCGCCACTACGTCAGGATTATTTCGCTCACGCAACCAGTTCAGTGCTTTATCTTGGTTAGCGGTGCCTGAAAACAACAACTGCAGCTGCTTAACTACTTGCTTGTCTTGGGTGGAACTGTCTTGAGTAGCATCGTCTTGGGCACTATTTTCGAGTGTGTTTTTTTGTAACTTTTGCTGTGTAATGTCCTGATCACGATCAGCCACTGCAACATAACTGTAGAGTAATACCAGGAAACAAATAACCGCAGAGTGCATAAACTTTTTTAGTTCAATTTCCTTCATTTCTTAACCTTTTTAGTTTCAGTCAAGCCCTTGTTATTTTAATCTCATCTAGTATTTTTTAATCTCAACCAGTGTTTATCTGCACGCGCTATATTCAATTCAATATTTTTTAACCATGTCGCTTTTACAGATTGGGAATAATTTAAATAAAGCTTCCCGTTATAGACGGTCCAGGCATTCGGATCGATAGGTGCTAATGAGCCTTTACTGGCTGCATAGGCACAGAAACCACCATATTGAGGTGCATAGTTCTCGGGGGGTGAAATTTGTTACGGTTTTCTGCACTTGAATAATACCAATCAGTATTATTCCAGTGGTAACTGTAACCAGCTTTAGATTTGAGGTGGTAAGAAACCACGTCATAACCCTGAATAGCAACACCACCTGGGCTATAAACTGCTTCATTTGCTAAAGCTGATTTAAGCCCAAGGAGCACAAGAAAAAAACCACACCATATTTTTTGTATTTGTTAATAGCTCTAATTTGTTTACATAGGGAATTAGAGTAGTTAACAAGAAATAGTTCAGGATTGATTTGTTGGATGTAAAAACTATGAAAGAAAAAGGCTAACAATCACCCTTTGAAATTATTGTTATTTGGTGGTTATCCACCCGTCACATTCATTAACCGCACTATCTGTGGTTTATCTTCATCATAAAAGTAATGTCGCTCAGGCTTGTGGGCCATGGCTTCTACAATGGTGGCTTTAAGAATTTCCATATCACCGGGATTCCCGCGCATCACAGCTTTAAGATCTACTGAGTTTTCATTACCCAGACAAAGTAATAACCTCCCTTCACTGGTAACACGCACCCTATTACAGGTGTCGCAGAAGTTGTGACTGTGTGGCGATATAAACCCGATACGAATATTGCTACCTACTATCTGGTGATAGCGAGAGGGGCCCGCACTGGTTTCTGTACTGGGAAGCATTGAATAGGCGCTGCCAATGACCTCTTTGATCTCTTCGCTTGTGACCATGGTGCCCTGCCGGTCCCGGCAGCCAATATCACCCATAGGCATTTCTTCAATAAAGCTTATATCCAACCCTTTCTCTAGAGCAAAATCTACCAGTGGGATAATTTCATCGTCATTGTTACCACGTACAATTACGCTGTTGAGTTTGATTCTTTTTATACCTGCCGCTTGAGCAGCCTCAATTCCAGCTAGCACCTTTTGCAGCTTACCGGTACGGGTAATAGCTTCAAAACGTTCGGGACACAATGAATCAATACTGACATTGATTCGAGAAACTCCAGCATCAGCCAACTGTGATGACATTGTCTCAAGCTGAGAACCATTGGTGGTGAGGAGCAATTCATCCAGACCATTGAGATTACCGAGATCACTGATTAATGACTGAATATTTTTTCTGACTAGAGGCTCACCACCGGTTAGGCGAATTTTATTCACGCCTAGCTCTACAAAAGCCTGACTAAGAAAAGCCATTTCTTCGAGTGTTAGTAACTGTTGGCGAGGCAGAAAAGTCATGTCTTCAGACATACAGTAAATACAACGGAAGTCGCAACGGTCTGTCACCGACAACCGGAGGTAATTAACTGTCCGCCCAAATTTATCAGTTAGCGGTGACATTTCAGTTTGTGACATTTAATTGGCCTACTTCTTGCTGACTATACATTGCGAGAGTAATTCGTGACTTGTTATTTTACAAACATATTTCAACGGGCATTAGTTTAAATGTAGAGCCTTAATATTCGTTGATCAAGGTCAAGAGCCTTTCGTGTAAGAACTGATAATTTAGCCCTGAAGTGTTAAAAAACTCTTCAAAAACAGCTAGTTACCACTAAGGTGGCAAACTAATATACCACTTTAGTAGCAACTAAAACAATTACCACGTATTGGGGAATACATTCATGAAAAATGCTGTTGCAAAGAATAAAAAATCCAAACTTACCGTAGCAATTGCCGCGGTTATTTTTGGTTTTTCTGGCCAAATGTTCGCTGATGAAGCACCAACTTTGGCAGATGCTATAAAAGGAGGCAAACTGGAGACTAGCTTGCGTTATCGTTTCGAGAATGTGGATGACGATGGTCGTCCAGAAGAAGCACATGCCTCAACTATTCGTGCTCGCCTAGGCTATACCACAAAAACCTTTAGTGATTTCCAGGTCGGTATCGAAGTAGACCATGTCGAAGCACTTGGTGGTGATAATTATGATGACCTTCACGGTGACCTAACCAGTCACGCCGTTGTAGCCGATCCTGAAGGCACCGAGGTCAATCAGGCATGGATTTCCTATAGCGGCATTGATAACACCACTATTAAAGTGGGGCGCCAACGTATTAACTTAGATAATCAACGTTTTGTTGGTGGTGTTGGCTGGCGCCAAAATGAACAAACCTATGATGGCATTACCATTGTAAATACATCGCTAGAAGACACGACCTTTGTTTATGCCCATGTGAGCAACGTAAACAGAATCTTCGGACCAAATAGTGGCCGTGCAGGAACACCTGCTGCTGATGTGAACCTAGACAGCGATGCTAACATTTTTAATGTGAACTATAAGGGCCTGGGCATTGGCACTCTTTCTGCCTACGCTTATTTGTTGGATGTGGATGATCATCCCGTAAACCACACTTTGTCTGATGCTCTATCAACCAAAACCTTTGGTGCACGTCTAACGGGTTCACAAGGCGGGGATACCAAATTCCTCTATACAGCTGAATTTGCCCGCCAATCTGACTACAAAAACAACCCTACGAGTTTTGATGCTAATTACTACAACCTTGAAGGTGGAGTTAAATTCAAAGGGGTGACAGCTAAATTAGGCTTGGAAGTTCTTGAAGCAGACGACGACAAGGGAATAGCCTTTTCTACTCCTCTAGCGACCTTGCACAAGTTCCAAGGTTTTGCCGATAAATTTCTGAGCACTCCTGGTACCGGTATCGAAGATGCCTATGCCTCTGTATTCACAAAAATACTTGGCGCTAAGGTAGGTATTATTTACCACGACTTTGAAGCTGACGAAGGCAGTGCTGACTACGGGGATGAAATTGATTTAGTTGTTGCCAAGCAGGTACACAAAAATGTACACGTATTGTTGAAATACGCTAACTACAATGCTGATGATTTTGGTACTGACACTCAGAAGGCTTGGTTACAAGTACTTATGAAGTTCTAACTCTCCCATAAAAAATGGCCTGCCCCCACTATGGCCAAAATTAATTGCCCGGTGCCGAAATATTTTTTAATATTAGTCACCGGGCTTTTTATTGCTGATACTTATTTTCTTAATTTTGTTTGAACGTACTGCTATTCAGACCATGCACGAATTTCAAAAACATCATCTAGCTTGGGCTGACAAACATGGTTGGAATAATTACTCAGTGTTTTTACTGAAATTGCCAAAATAATTTCTAGAATTTGACGCTCTGAGTATCCCGAAGCTTTAAAAGTTTCTACTTCAGGACGAGCAGGTACGCCACGGGTATTCAGTAATACTTTAGTAAATGTAGCTAGTGCCTCAATCTTGGTATTATCTATATTTTTTCCATCACGAATGGCATCAGTCACATCCTCAGGCACACCAGACATATTGTCAGCAATAAAACTATGTGCGCCCACGCAGTATTCACAACCATTTTCACGGCTAATCACCATAAAAATAACTTCCTGTTCTACCGATGTAAATTCAGATGACTCACGAAATTGCTGGTAACCGAAGAGGTAAGTTTTCAGAAGAGCCGGTGCATTGGCCATGGTCTGGTACATATTCGGTAAAAAACCAAAATTAGCTTGTTGTTGTTCTAGGGTATCTTTTACTGACTCACCAGCAGCTTCGATAGTAACGGGTGGTAGCGAGATTTTATATTCTGACTTCATAATAATTTCCTTTATTAAAAATAATTTTAGGAACAATCAGTCCATAAATGGTTAAAAAAACTACACCCCCTAAACTAAGAAATTGACTTTATAATTAATGCCATAACAGGTTTAAGGGCACTCTTCTCGGCTCCGGCTTTAATCATTGTCCTCAAGCCGCTCACTGCTGTCATAAAATAACTAACCAAGTGCTTTGTAGGTACACTAGAGTCTATTTCGCCCTGTTGTTTGCCCAATTCTATTGCTCCCCTAAAAACTCTGGCCAGGTTATTAGTACCATCTGTAACTGCCGCAGCAATACTGGCATCACGCTGGCTTAATTCATTTGCAGTATTCACCAGAAAACAGCCCTTTCTGCTGCTTGTTTTTTTTGCTTCGGCAATAACACCTTCAAGAAAGTCGCACAAAAACTGTTTGGCTGAAGCGCTACTAGCTAACTTCTTATTCAGTTCATCAACCATGGACTCTTGATAATGCCCCAAACAGAGAATAAACAATTTATGTTTACTGCCAAAGGTTTGATACAAACTGCTTTTGGAAAGGTGCATCGTCTGCAACAAATTTTGAAGCGATGTAGCCTCATAACCCGTGGACCAGAACTGCTGAGTAGCAGTATCTAATGCTCGGTCAATATCAAACTCTCTTGGTCTACCGTATGTCATGGTGAAACATTATGGACTGATCAGTCCAGTTAATCAAACCTTATGCTTTTTAGCAAAAGAAGAGGAATAAGATAAAAAAACTATTACATAAAAATTATCATTTCTAGCAAGGACTACAGACCGGACAACCATCTTTTTTATGGATACGAAAATTTTGCCATTGGTTATATTTGCCATCAAAAATCAGCAGCCGGCCATTGAGGTCAGGATCCATACCCAGTAGTAATTTGATGGCCTCCAATGCTTGCATGGAGCCTAAAATCCCTAACAGCGGCCCTACTACACCACTGGTGCTGCAATTTAGCACTGGCTCGGCAGCTTCTGGTGGATATAAACATTCATAGCAGGGAGTATCAGGCTTACGAAAGTCAAACAGCATCAGATGCCCTTCCCAGCGAATCGCTGCTGCTGATACCAAAGGAACACGGTTTTCAGCACAGACCCGATTGACCGCCTTACGTGTCTCTAGGTTATCACTGCAATCAAGCACCAGGTCTACCCCTGGAGCATATTCCTCAATATCTTTTTCGGTGAGAGTCTGATCAATGACATCTATTTCAATTTCAGGGTTTAAGTCAGATAATCTAGTTTCTGCCAAATCAGCTTTTAACTCACCAGCGCCATGGCTATCAAACATCACTTGACGCTGTAAATTAGTAATTTCCAGAGTATCACCATCGGCCAATAGCATATGTCCAATGCCCGAAGCCGCCAGATAAAGCGCTACCGGAGAACCGAGACCACCCAAACCAATGATCAACACTTTTGACTGTGAGAGTTTTAACTGACCTGCTTCACCAATATCACCCAACAATAAATGGCGGCTATAACGTTTTTTTTCCTTATCACTTAACATTTTGGCCTCCTAGCTATTGGTTAGTAATGGAATTGTCACTAATCAGTTGTTGGACTGCATCCCATTCTTCCGGGGTATTAACATTTGACAGTGCTACAACATCTTCCACGGGAAGTTGAATTCCACCCAGAGCAGACAACATCTTTTTAATGGAGCGCGGTTTGTTGGAGCCTTTGGCAAATACCTGCTCGAGATAATCTCGAAGAATTTCATTTACTGGCAAATATAATGGCAGGTAACAGTCTGTGTAACATGTGGCTTTACCCGATTGCTCACCAGCATTTACCAATTGTTGTAACACCGAAGCCCTTAATAACGGCATATCCACCGGTACTATTAACAGGGCCTCTACAGACAACAGAGTTTCCACAGCGCATTGTTCTTCAGGGTATTGCTTAATAATCGTATAGATCCCGGCCAACGGGCCTGACTGGGGAATAACATCTGCTAGCCCCTGCTCCCCCCCACTGATCAGTACATTCAGACCAAGTGATTGCAGCAATGTTTGGGTATATTCCAACATAGTCTGTTGGTTACGGCACAGCTTTGCCTTGTCAGCCCCCATTCGGGTTGACAATCCACCAGCTAAAATCAAACCATGACATAACGCCATCAACTAATACCTACGTGCTGCTCGGAGCCTCATCAGACTCATTTCAACTACATTCAATTTTATATACTAACAATTGAGGCAAAAAAAACCGCGCATAAAGCGCGGTTTTTTTAAACTTTAAACTCTTACTTACTTTGCTCCAGCATGTAATCAACTGTCGCTTTCAGCTCATCGTCAGAGCAATCCATACAAAGGCCTTTAGCTGGCATACCGCGAACACCACCAATGGCATTGGCATACAATGCATCTACACCTTGAGCAATACGGCTTTCCCAATCAGCAGCAACAAGTTTAGGTGCACCTGCAGCACCACTGCTATGGCAAGCAGTACAGCTTTTATTAAAGATATCTTTACCAGAACGTGGACCCGTTGATGCCATCGCAGCAGGCGCTGAGGCAACATCTTTTTCCAGTACCACTTCACCTTCAGGGGCAAGGCGCTCAGAAATTTCTTTTTCTTGTTGTGGTGTAATCTGTAGTTCTTCAGTCTCAGAACTACAACCTACAAGACCGAGGACTAGTGTCAGTGCTACAGCAACAAAACCTGCTTTTTTCAATTGGCTCATTATCGGCTCCATATCATTCATGTTAGCGGTTTGAAAGTTACAGTACCGCATCTAGGGCTGCAGTATAACGGCATAAACTACGATGGTGAACGCTGTTTGTCGTAATCTTGAGTACAGACTATTAAATTGGAGCTACTCTCTACATTCCCCGCCTAAAATTCAACCGTAAAGCCTGGTTTAAACAGTCCTGAACCGAAAGCAGTCGTGAACCAAAAACAGCCCTAAACTGAAAACAGGCCTAAACCAACCGCTCAGCAAATATCTGTTTAGCCAAACTGACTCTTTGCTCAACCGGATACTCCCCTGAGCAGTGTTCATCTACCATCTCTAAACGTTTCCTCAATCCTGTCTGATTAGCTATTTGAATAGCTAATCCCGGCCGGGCATTTAATTCCAAGATAACAGGACCTTTATTTCGATCCAGCACAACATCTGCCCCAAAATAGCCAAGCTCGGTCATTTCATAACAACCAGAAGCCAATTGAAGCACCTTATCCCAATGGGGCAACACCAATGCATCAAAGGGATACCCCGTATCAGGGTGTCGTTCTATCTGGGTATTATTTTGCACAGCATAGAGGCTGTGACCAGTCACGATATCAATGCCTACTCCCACTGCGCCCTGATGTAAATTAGCCTTACCGTCAGAGGCATGGGTGGAACAACGCATCATTGCCATCACCGGGAATCCACGATATACAATCACACGGATATCTGGCACACCCTCGTGGCTGTAATGGCTCAATATCGGGTCAAATTCGATCATATCCTCAATCATGGCCACATCAGGCCGACCGCCCAGGCTGTATAGCCCGCTGAGAATATTGGAGGTATGGCGCTTTATATCCCGATAACCCAAGACCGCACCCGTGGATTTTATAAACTCGTTCCCTTGGCGCTCTGTAATGACCAGAATCCCTTTGCCACCACTACCCTGGGCAGGCTTAATCACAAACTTCTCAATGCCTTCTAGAAGCTGTTCCAAATCCTGCACTTGACGCTGAATTTTTATCACACCAAATAGTGCAGGCACGGACATACCCTGCTGTTCAGCAATCTGTTTGGTTTTTAGTTTATTGTCTACCAGAGGGTAACGGTTACGATCATTGTTGCGACCTATGTAATCTATATTGCGGCTGTTCATGCCCAGCACGCCCTGTTCTCGCAATTGTCTGGGAGAAACCCACTTCATTGCTTTGGCTTACCCAAATCGTGGAACCGGTACAACTCTACCAACCGATAGCCGTTATATTTACCCAGCAATAGCACAACACCTAACAGGCTGATCATCAATTCTGGGAAATTGAAGGTCAGGTGTTCAATCAAATCTACTGACATCAACAAATAGGCCAGAACGGCTGCAAGTAAACTACCGCTCCCCTGTATTAATACTTCTTGACCACCTTCTTCTTCCCAGAGAATCGACATCCGTTCAATAGTCCAGGCAAGAATAATGGTGGGTAAGAAAGTCACTGTGAGCAGCTGATCAAAACCTAATTTGTAACTGATAATACTGAGTGCCGCCATCAGCAGGATCACCACAATCACCACAGCAGTAATTCGTGCCACTAGCAATAGATTAAGATGAGAGAGATAAGACCGAATCCACAGGCCAACACCCACTACTGCTAAAAAAATAGCCAACCCTGCAAATAGAGTAGTTTGTATGAATGCTATGGCAATCAAGATCGGCATAAAGGTACCTGAAGTACGGATTCCCACCAGTAACCGCAATAAAACTACTACCAGCGCCCCTACGGGAATCAATAACAGCCCTTTGAATACACCCTGCTGTTCTACCGGCAAGGAGTAAATGGAAAAATCTAACAATAGGCGCTCTTTAACTTGCTGCTCCATAAATAGCACGTTTTTGATTGGCAAGGTGTTTTCTACAATCGCAAATTCCAACTGAGAGCTTTTACCTCCCATCACATCAAGTACTGATGCATCACCTCGCCGCCAGACAAAGAAATTTTCTGGCAATCCTAACTGTGCCGTTTTTGGATCAAACACATACCAGCGATTGCCATCATAAATTTCCACTAGGGTATCCATTTGTTGGCGGCGACGGCCGTCCTCCAGAAATACCCCTTTAACCGACTGGGCTGGAATACCTGCATAGGCCAGCACATCCATTACCATTGCCAATTTGCTTTCTTCACGGCTACCAAATAAAAAAGCCGTATCCTGGTCCATTTGATCCTGCACCAATTGCTGCAACAGTAATGCGGTGAAGCTGTTGTCACTTGAGGATTGCTCTCGCAGCGATGCCACCACCCTCTCCATGGCGGCTAGTAGATCTGTAGTTAATTCAGGAGGGGCTATTTCGGGTATTGGGCTGCCACCCAATCTAAATTTATCAGCACGATAAACCTGGAGCTTATAGTACAACGTAGTGGTTCGATCTAGAGATTGACGCGTCCATCGGGCCCTTCGATCTCCCTGCTGCTCTTGAACAGAAAAACCAAAACCCGATGAAGCAAAATGATCATCTAATACTACCCAACCTGCTTCTGGTTCTGGTAATGCTAGTGATATTTCTACTGGGTTCTCTTTAAAACTCCCTTTATAGTTTTCATTTTCACCCTGCTTTTTATCTACCTCCGCACCTTCTCCACTGCCATTTACAGGGCTGTTATACTCCAAATCTCTCACTGGCTTAAAGCTGATCTTGGACTCCAAAGTCCATACCACTTGCCGCTCACCTGGCAATAAAGGGAAACCCAGCTCTACTTTTTTATATAACGCCAACCCCAGCCCCAGGATAATTAAGAAGCCGGCCACCAAGCCAATCTGCAATCTAGATGACATGACTGACTATTCCTCGCTTTTAACAGCGGTCGATGTGATGGTATGACGACGACTAACATCAACTATTGCTATATCTGTCAGCAAGTTTCGGCCCACAAGCAGCGGGTAGGCAAAATCAGAACGATTGGTAAGCGTCACATCTATTCGCTCTTTAATATCACCCATTGTTAGCCAGAGCTTAACTACATAACGCCGCTCTGGCTCTCCATCTTTTTGTTTAATCAGGACTTTGCGCTGAAGCCGTCTTTTCAGCTCAACAAACTCATTACTTTGAGTATTGAATAGTTTAAAAAGGACGTATTTCTCTCCATCTCGCTCAATCAAGTGGATATCTTCTGCATGAACTGAGGATGACTCAGCACCGGTATCAATACGCGCGTCATATAAAATGCCAGGAGGATCAACCACCACCCTCTCTACTTCACCAATAATTAACAGTCCCAGTTCTCCCGCTGTTTTAGGGGGCAGGAATACAGGAACCTCAACTATTTTTTCTTTCTGAATAACCCTAGGAGCAGGGCACGCAGCTGGACCACAGACGGCGCATGTAGGGAGTGGAGGGCAGACTTGAGCCGATGGACCCTGTACCTTAGGCTTAAACCAGGAACAACCGGATACAAACAACACACCAAGCAGCACCAGAATCTTTAATCCCGTTTTTGAAAACACTCTATCCATATTTTGACCCGGCCATAACAGGCTTCATTATAGCTTAAGCCGACGACTCAAATGCAGACCAATTTCTCGCTCTGTTCTTTCGCTACATAAATAGACTAATTGCAGGGGAAGCTTTACTATTGCCGCCACTCAAGCACCCGTAGCTCAGCTGGATAGAGCGCTGCCCTCCGGAGGCAGAGGTCAGAGGTTCGAATCCTCTCGGGTGCGCCAGTTACAACAGAATCTGCCGTATATAGTCTTTTTTGTGACTGAATTAAACTATTCAAAAGTGTATTGATATAACAATACATGACTGTTACAAATAAGGATCATGGAGGGTTAGGTTATGACCGAGCAAAAAGCAACCAACGTACACTGGCATGATGGAGAAATTTCGCGTGATGCCCGCTGTGACCTTATGGGACAAAAAGGGGCCACACTCTGGTTTACCGGGCTATCCGGTAGCGGAAAAAGTACTATAGCTGTCGCTTTGGAAAACACATTACACCAATACGGCAAGCTCTCCTACCGGCTGGATGGAGACAATATTCGCCTTGGTATCAATAAAAACCTTGGGTTTAGTGCCGAAGATCGCACTGAAAATATCCGACGGATTGGAGAAATATCCAAGTTATTTGTCGACTCAGCAGTGTTTGCTCTTTCCAGTTTTATCAGTCCGTACCGTGATGATCGCAATACAGTCCGGGAGCTACATAATGAAGCAGGGTATAATTTTATTGAGGTATTTGTTGATTGCCCGCTGGCCGAAGCTGAAAAACGCGACCCCAAGGGCTTGTACAAAAAAGCTCGTGCCGGGGAAATAAAAAACTTCACCGGTATTGACGACCCCTACGAAGCCCCGGAGAATCCCGAAATTCATTTACACACCGACAAAATGACCGTAGAAGAAGAGGTCTCCATAATCATTAACTACCTTAAAGAAAAGGGGCTTTTGGTTGGAATTTAAGTGGCCGGACTCTTAAATAGCACCACCCACAATATCTTTTAAACGTATCCATTGAATAAAAATAGCGACTGAATAAAAACACCCACTGAACTCAATTACAGGAGAAGGTCACTTGATCAAGCCCCACGGCTCAGACACATTAAACCCATTGTTCGTCTATGACACAGAGAAACATCATCAACTGGACCACGAAGCAGAATCGCTTCCCTCACTGATGCTGAATTCTGCTGCCGCCGCTAATGCTGTGATGCTGGGAGCTGGTTACTTCAACCCTCTAGAAGGCTACATGAATCTGGCTGATGCCTTAAGCGTAGCTGAAAACTTACACACAACAGATGGATTGTTCTGGCCGACACCTGTTCTCAACCTTACCCAAGATATCAGTGCTATTGAGGGTGCAAAGCGTATCGCTCTGAGAGACCCCGACACTGAGGGCAATCCAGTAATAGCTATTATGGATGTGGACAATATTGAAACTGTCTCCGATGACCAGATTCAAATGATGGCCAAAGAAATTTTTGGCACTCTAGACCCAGAGCATCCAGGTGTCGCTACATTTACCAGCCTGGGCAACAACCTGATCTCAGGGAAAATCCAAGTTCTTCGCTTTAGCTATTTCCAAAGAGACTTTCCTGACACATTCCACACCGCAGTGGAAATCCGTAATAAAATCAGTGAACGTGGCTGGCAAAAAGTAGTTGCCTTCCAAACCCGCAACCCCATGCACCGCGCTCACGAAGAACTGTGTCGTATGGCCATGGACCGTTTGGGTGCTGATGGTATTGTGGTACATATGTTGCTCGGCAAGCTGAAGAAAGGAGATATCCCCGCACCAGTGCGCGATGCCTGTATCCGTAAAATGGTGGAAGTTTATTTCCCCAAAAATTCCGTCATGGTTACCGGTTACGGCTTTGATATGCTCTATGCCGGCCCAAGGGAAGCAGTTCTGCATGCCATCTTCCGTCAAAACATGGGTGCTACCCACTTAATCGTTGGTCGTGACCATGCGGGTGTCGGCGACTATTACGGCGCTTTTGATGCACAAACTATTTTTGATGAGAAAGTGCCTGCTGGTGCTCTTGAAATCGAAATCTTCCGTGCCGATCACACTGCCTATTCTAAAAAATTGAATCGCGTGGTGATGATGAATGAAGCAGAAGACCACGAAAAAGACGACTTTGTGATTCTATCTGGCACCAAGGTTCGACAAATACTGGGAGAGGGCATTGCCCCTCCCCCAGAATTCTCTCGCCCTGAAGTAGCACAGATTTTGATGGATTATTATCAATCTGAAAACGGCTAAACTTTCAAGTTCGATCTCTAACTGTTGAAACAGGACTGTCTAGTTACAGGAACACCAATGGCTGATTTTGATGTATTCAACGGTGATGCTGACGGTATTTGTGCACTGACGCAGCTCAGGCTCGCCGAGCCTCGAACAGCCACTCTGGTGACAGGTGTTAAGCGGGATATCAACCTGCTAAAAAAAGTAGCTGCTGACAATTGTGACCGAGCAACAGTTCTTGATGTATCCATGGATAAAAACCACGACGATCTGCTTCGGCTACTGAATGCCGGAGCAGAAATATTTTATGTGGACCACCATTTTTCCGGAGAGATACCTCTATCAGAGCAACTAACAGCCATCATCAATGAAGCTCCCAACGTCTGCACTAGTCTTTTGGTCAATAACTACTTAAAGGGTGCCTATACAGCCTGGGCAGTAGTGGGGGCTTTTGGCGACAACCTCAATAAAGCGGCCCAAGGGTTGACCAATAATCTGGATTTCTCTGAGTCAGAATTAACTTCCCTAAAAAACCTAGGAATCTATATCAACTACAACGGTTATGGCTCAAACCTCGAAGACCTACATTTCAAACCAGATGAATTATTTCGTCTGGTCAGCCAATATAAAAACCCACTGGATTTTATTCACGACGGCCAACAGCAGTTTGAACAGCTCGAAACTGGCTATCATTCTGATATGTCCGCCGCTAAAAATATGACGCCAGAAAAAACAACCGAACACACCGCCATGTTTATTCTCCCTGATCAACCTTGGGCCAGGCGTGTTAGCGGTGTTTTTAGTAACGACTTAACCAACGATCACCCAAGTCGGGCTCACGCCGTTTTAACTGAAAAAGAGAATGGTAACTATCTAGCCAGCATAAGAGCGCCCTTGAGCAACAAGGTTGGTGCTGCTGAACTTTGCCGCCAATTTCCAACTGGTGGAGGCCGAGAGGCTGCCGCAGGCATTAATGATTTACCAAAAGAAATGTTAGGTAAATTTATTGCCAGTTTTGAAACCCAATACTCACCTTAAAAGCCGCCCTTACTTTTCATATTTTAAACCCGCTCTTCTTCAATACCATGCAAAACTATTGCCAGCAAGAATAACGGAAGCTACTGTTAGGGAGCTGCCTACGCTGGAAAACTAAATGTCGTTACTCCTAGAAAAGCTTCACTCCCTACTTGGTCCACAAGGTCTCATTAATACCGCTATAGAGCACCGCCCTACAGATGGCTGGGGCGCTCAAGAATGCCTGTCGCCAGCTATTGTTCGTCCTGAAACCACCCAACAACTCAGTGAAGTCATGAAACTCTGCCATGAGGCCGGGCAAAAAGTAGTCACCCATGGCGGCTGTACCAATATGACACGTGGCTGTGCTAGCACCACAGATGAACTAGTGATTTCACTAGAACGCATGACAACCATAGAATCCGTTGATATCACCAATCGAACTATGACGGTTCAAGCTGGCGTACCACTTCAAACAGTGCAGGAACAAGCCGAAGCCAGTGGCCTATTCTTTGCCCTAGATCTCGGAGCACGAGGAACGGCAACCATAGGCGGTAATATCGCCACCAATGCCGGAGGCAATCAGGTCATCCGCTACGGCATGGCCCGCGAGCAAGTACTAGGACTGGAAGTGGTATTGGCAAATGGCCGTATTCTCAGCTCTATGAACCACATGCTAAAAAATAATGCTGGCTATGATCTTAAACATTTATTCATTGGTAGCGAAGGAACCCTAGGAATAGTTACCCGGACAGTGCTGAGGCTGAGACCACAAATGCCAAGCTGCACGACAGCACTAGTCGCCACTGATCAATTTTCCAACATGTCTCAATTGCTCAACCAGATGGAGCAAGCTCTAGGAGGAAAACTCAGTGCCTTTGAAACCCTGTGGCAAAGTTACTACCGCATAGCCTGTAAGGGAGAAAACATAGGGCAGCCTCCTCTGCCAGACAATCATCCCTTCTATATTCTGATTGAAGCGAGTGGCGCCAATGCAGAATCTGATAGCGAACAGTTTCTTCAAGCATTAGAAAGCGCCATGTCACAAGGGCTTATTACCGATGCTGTCCTAGCGGAATCACTTCATCAACAACAAACCATGTGGGCCATAAGAGATAATATTCCAGCGCTATTCACCTACCAGCCATTGGTATTATTTGATGTAAGCCTCCCCATCAGTGAAATGGAAAGCTACTTAAATGAAATGCAAAATAATATTGACGCGATCGACAGCCAACTTTTTGTAGCCACGCTGGGGCACCTGGGCGATGGCAACTTGCATGTGGCTATCGAATTAGGGGAAGTAGAGTTAGAGAAAGCAGAGTTAGGGAATGACCTAGAGAGCAGAAAGGTAGAGATAGAAAAAGCTGTCTATGCTCCCTTATCAAAAAGACAGGGTTCTATATCTGGAGAGCATGGTATCGGTTTGGAGAAAAAGCCTTATCTCTCCATCTGCCAAACGGATACCGAAATTGAAGTGATGAAACAGTTAAAACAGTTGTTTGACCCACAATGTATTTTGAATTGCGGCAAGGTTATTTAAGTACGCTCTGATTGGCTTTTGGGAAAAAACACCCCACCGCCACCTTTTTTAAATACATTGCCCTATTAGCTAAATGCTATACCCTAGGGGTACATCCTCGTTTTGTCATTTATCTATCTTCGATAGCTGGCTCAGCGCCCAAATATTGAGGCCGGCTAATGACAAATCCACGCTTATCCTACCAAACCGTTGAGTTTGGAAAAATAGACATTCACCTGTGTACTTTACGTGACAAACAAGAGTTTCATGACCCCGAAGGTATTGCCGAAAAACTCGGTATAGGATCGGCAATTTGGCCCCTTTTTGGCGTAATTTGGCCATCGAGTTTAGTGCTTGCTCACTTCATTTTTGACTACGAAACTGACTCAAAACGAATATTGGAAGTTGGGTGTGGTATGGCTTTATCCAGCTTGCTCTTAAACAAGCAAGGTGCTGATATCACTGCTACCGATTATCATCCAGAGGTGGATAAGTTTTTGCAACGAAATGCATTACTTAATGAAGACAAGGCTATTGCCTTTGAGCGGGCAGATTGGGCTGCTAAAAATGACAACCTCGGCCTTTTTGACCTGATAATTGGCAGCGACCTGTTGTATGAAGATAATCATATTGAGTTACTGGCTAATTTTATTGAAGCGCATGCGAACCCAACCTGCGAAGTTATTATTGCTGACCCAGGGCGGGGAAGAAAAAACAAACTAAGCAATCGAATGATAGAGTTTGGATTTACTTCTTCACAGCAAAAGCCAAGTCATACCGATTATCTCGGCCAAGAATTCAAAGGGTATATTCTTAAATTTGAACGCTGAGGTTTAGTATTTAACAACCTAAGCTGCGGACGCTGAAGTCCTTCTTATTTATTAAGTGACGAGGCAGCGCTGGGGTACTCTTTATATTTGTTCCAACTCAACAAGAACACCACAAAAATCTTTTGGATGAAGAAATAACACTGGCTTCCCGTGGGCTCCATTTTTTGGTTCGCCATGACCAAGCACACGAGCGCCTTCCGCAACTAGCTTATCTCTCGCAGCTAAAAGGTCTTCAACTTCATAACAAATATGATGCATGCCACCATCGGGATTACGTTCCAAAAATTTAGCAACAGGCGAGTTTTCACCAATGGGCAATAACAGCTCTATTTTGGTATTCGGCAATTCTACAAACACCACTCGCACACCGTGTTCGGAAAGATCATTCGGCTCTGAAACTTTGGCACCTAATGCATAGCGATAAGTATCCACCGCCTTGTCTAAATCGGGAACAACAATCGCTACGTGGTTTAAATTTCCAATCATGTTTTAACCTTTTTACTTGAGGTGCTTTTTGAGTGTTGAAAGGTATTTGTTCTCAGGTAATAAACCCGCTTTATTTGGGGTTTATTTTCGAAAAGCATCGATTAATTTACGCGCTGCTATGGTTGGTGTTGTACGCCCGCCCATCACATCCTGCTCTAACTCTTTAACCAAAGATTTTACCGCGGGGTTTTCTTTTAGTTCTGTCAGCAGTGCACCTGTCGTTTCGCTCCACATCCAGGCCCGGGATTGTGCTGCCCGGCGAGACTCGATTTCCCCGGTGTTTGATAATGTTTCACGATATTCTTCAACCGTTTTCCACACTTGATCAATACCCTGATTTTTTAATGAAGATATTGATTGAACACTGGCTTGCCAGTTACGGCTACGTGGGTGAAGGAAATGCAGGGCCATCTGATAATCAGACACTGTTCTATTCGCTGCAGCCTGCTGATCACCATCGGATTTATTCACAAGGATCAGGTCAGCTAACTCCATAATACCTCGTTTAATGCCTTGTAGTTCATCACCACCACCAGGCAGTAACATCAGCAAGAACATATCAGTCATTTCCGCTACGGCTGTTTCTGACTGACCAACGCCTACTGTTTCTACAAAGATCACATCAAACCCGGCCGCTTCACATATCAGCATCGTTTCCCGGGTTCTTCGGGTAACACCACCTAAGGTCTTACCTGCCGGGGATGGCCTTATAAACGCTTTATCATTTCGCGATAGCGTTTCCATTCGAGTTTTGTCACCAAGAATAGAACCGCCACTGACGGCAGATGTTGGATCAACAGCCAACACAGCAACCCTGTGCCCTTGGTCGACAACATGGTTGCCAAAAGCTTCAATAAATGTGGATTTTCCAACGCCTGGCACACCAGAAATGCCCAGTCGTATGGAGTTTCCAGTGAGGGGCATAATCAGCTCTAACAACTGAGCAGCCTGCTCACGGTGATTTGAGTGTGTGGACTCAACCAGCGTAATCGCCTTGGCAAGAGCCCGACGGTCTCCTTTTTGGAGCTGTGCTACTAGTACACTTATATCCATTCGAACTCAGTTTTTTATTCAAATTCAACTATGGCCTGATCCACCATTAAGCTATCGCCCACTTCAGCAGACACTTTCATTACAACGCCATCTGCTATAGCTCTCAAGCTGTTTTCCATTTTCATTGCCTCTACTACTGCCAGCTCTTCACCCTCTTTGACCGTATCGCCCTCTTTTACAGCCAATTTTACCAACAATCCTGGCATGGGAGACAAGAGATATTTAGACATATCTGGTGCTTCTTTAACCAACATATGCTTATTCAATTCAGCTGTTCTAGCGGTGACAACAAACGCATGTTTTTCTGCCCCTCGGTGGAACATCTTCAGAGATGAGCCTTCCACATCAACTTGAATACAGACTGGTTCGCCATTTATTTCTGCTTTAAACAGAGGGTCACCAAATTTCCAATTGGTAACAATTTCATAGCGCTTACCCTCCAGTTCAACACCAAGAATAACATCACCACCATTTTTAACGGACACCGGGTACTCGGCGTCACCGTCATCCATCATGACGACCCAATCTGAGGAAGGCTGGTATTCATGACCGGGTAACTGGCCAGAAATCATGGCACAACGATCGCGATACTGTTTGTTGATCGCCGCAGCTACCACGACACAAATTGCTGGATCGTCTTGAGGAACCAAGTCTGCACTAAAGCCTTCAGGGTATTCTTCTGCAATAAAATTAGTGGTGAGCTCTCCGGCTACAAAGCGCGGGTGCACCATCAATGCATTGAGGAAACTAATATTGTGATTTACGCCACGAATGTAATAGCCATCCAATGCATCAACCATTCTGTCGATAGCTTCTTTACGATCGTTACCATAAGTTATCAATTTGGCAATCATGGGATCGTAGAACATAGAAACTTCACCACCTTCATAGACCCCAGTGTCAACGCGGACACCCTCGCCTTCTGGTGGAATATAACGAACTAGGCGACCTGTTGAAGGCATAAAGTTTCTAAAGGGGTCTTCGGCGTAAACACGCGTTTCCATTGCCCAACCGGTAAGTGTTACATCACTCTGAGCCAAGGGTAGCTTTTCACCCGCAGCCACACGAATCATCAACTCAACCAGATCCTGACCTGTGACATATTCTGTAACAGGGTGTTCTACCTGCAAACGAGTATTCATTTCAAGGAAGTAGAAATTCATGTTCGCATCGGCGATAAATTCTACGGTTCCAGCAGACTTATAATCCACAGCTTTGGCGAGAGCAACGGACTGCTCACCCATCTTCTGACGAACCTCTTCCGTCAAAAAGGGAGAAGGTGCTTCCTCTATCACTTTTTGGTGGCGACGCTGAATAGAGCATTCACGCTCTCCCAGATAAACCACGTTGCCATGACCATCAGCCATGATCTGAATTTCAATGTGACGAGGCTCTTCGATAAATTTCTCTATAAAAATTCGATCATCGCCAAAGCTAGATTTAGCTTCATTGGTAGCACGCTCAAATCCATCGCGGCATTCTTCTTCATCCCAGGCAACCCGCATACCCTTACCACCACCGCCCGCAGAAGCTTTCAACATGACGGGATAACCAATACCAGCAGAAATCTCTACCGCCTGGTCCGCATCACGCACTACATCTGTGTAACCAGGAATCGTATTTACACCCGATTTTTCAGCAATCAATTTAGAGGTGATTTTGTCACCCATTGATTCGATAGCTACTTCTCCGGGACCAATAAAGGCAATACCCGCCGCATCCAAGGCTTGGCAAAACAATTTATTTTCTGAAAGAAAGCCATAGCCCGGATGCACAGCATCAGCACCTGTTTGCTTACAGGCTTCAATAATTTTATCTATGACCAAATAGCTTTCTGCCGAGGCAGCAGGACCAATATGCACGGCTTCATCGGCCATACTCACATGCAAGGCATCTCTATCTGCATCGGAATAAACGGCAACGGTACCGATACCCATGGCCTTAGCAGTACGAAATACTCGGCAAGCGATCTCGCCTCTGTTAGCTACAAGAATTTTTTTAAACACTGCTTTAGTCAACATAGTTTTATCTTCTTCTAGAAATTCTATTTACCAATGGAACACACGCTGAAAACTTCACACACCCCAGTTTTATAACGGGATATTTCCATGCTTACGCCATGGATTTTCTATGTCTTTATCGCGAAGCATTGCTAAAGAACGAGCAACTCGTTTACGAGTGTGATGAGGCATAATGACGTCATCAATAAACCCACGCTTACCGGCAATAAAGGGGTTAGCAAACTTCTCACGATATTCTGCTTCACGTGCCGCAATTTTTTCTGCATCGCCGATGTCTTTGCGGAAAATAATTTCTACTGCACCTTTCGGACCCATCACTGCAATTTCAGCGGTAGGCCATGCCATGTTCACATCACCACGCAGGTGTTTTGAAGACATCACATCATAAGCACCGCCATAGGCCTTACGAGTAATGACGGTGACTTTAGGCACAGTACATTCTGCATAGGCATAGAGCAGTTTGGCGCCATGCTTGATAATACCGCCGTATTCTTGGCTGGTACCTGGCATAAAACCCGGTACATCTACAAAAGTAAGAACAGGAATATTGAAAGCATCACAGAAACGGATAAAACGTGCGCCTTTACGAGAAGCATCAATGTCCAAACAACCGGCTAAAACCATAGGCTGGTTAGCAACCACACCTACCGTTGAACCCTCAATACGAACAAATCCGATAACAAGGTTGCCAGCATAATCGGGCTGTATCTCAAAAAAGCTGCCTTCATCAGCTACTTTGTTAATCAATTCCTTCATGTCATAAGGCTTATTGGGATCGTCAGGTATTAATGTATCTAGAGACATTTCTGCACGATCTGCAGGATCGTCAGTAGGCCACACTGGTGGCTTTTCTTGATTATTTGCAGGGAGGTAACTAACAAACTGACGCAGTTTTACTAATGCATCGACATCATTCTCAAAGGCCATATCTGACACACCCGACTTACTCGAATGGGTCACGGCACCACCAAGTTCTTCGGCGGTCACGGTTTCATGGGTTACCGTTTTCACCACATCGGGGCCAGTAACAAACATGTAAGAACTGTCTTTCACCATAAAGATAAAATCAGTAATGGCTGGAGAATACACCGCACCACCAGCACAGGGTCCCATAATCATAGAGATCTGAGGAATAACACCTGAAGCCATGACATTTTGCTGGAATACATCAGCATAGCCGCCCAATGAAGCGATGCCTTCTTGAATACGTGCACCACCAGAGTCATTGAGTCCGATAATAGGCGCGCCCACTTTCATGGCGTGCTCCATCACCTTACAAATTTTTTCCGCATGGGTTTCAGATAAAGAACCACCAAATACCGTGAAGTCCTGACTAAAAACGAATATCAAACGACCATTGATAGTGCCGTAACCCGTTACCACGCCATCACCGGGAGTATGATCCTGGTTCATGCCAAAATCTGTACAGCGGTGTTCAACAAAGGTATCCCACTCTTCAAAGGTATCAGGATCAAGCAGCAGTTCAATGCGCTCTCTGGCCGTTAATTTGCCTTTTGAATGCTGAGTATCAATACGCTTTTGACCACCACCGAGGTGCGCTTTTTTACGCTTTTCTTCCAACTGCTCGATGATCTCGTGCATAGTATTCTCCTAAATTATTGCTACCGCTTTTATTACCATGCAGTGAGCTTTATTTATTATTAATTTTGTAAAAACTGCTGACATTTAAAGAAGGCTCGTCGACAGTGAAGGAATTTCAATTTCGATTTAATAACTCCAACACTTCTATTGCTGCTTCAGGAATATTAGTACCGGGGCCATACACTGCAGCCACACCGGCATTGTAAAGAGCTTGATAATCCTGGGGAGGAATAACGCCACCACAAACCACTTTGATATCATTGGCACCTTGTTTTTTTAATGCCTCAATCAACTGCGGGACTAACGTCTTGTGACCTGCCGCTTGAGAAGAAACACCTACCACATGGACATCATTCTCTACCGCCATGCGAGCAGCCTCTTCCGGTGTTTGGAACATAGGGCTGATATCCACATCAAAACCGATATCAGCAAAAGCCGTAGCAATGACCTTGGCTCCACGGTCATGGCCATCCTGACCCATTTTTGCTACCAACATACGTGGTCGACGCCCAGCCTCTTTGGCAAAGTCTTCAACACTTTTCTGTATAGCCGCAAAATCTTCATCGCCTTCGTATGCAGATCCATAGACTCCGCTGATCGTTCTGGTTTCAGCCTGATGGCGACCCCATTCTTGCTCTAGAGCGTCTGACATTTCACCCACAGTAGCTCTCTCTCTGGCTGCATCAACAGCCAGTTCTAATAAATTTCCTTCACCAGTTTTTGCTGCATCAGTCAGTGCATCTAAAGCTTTCTGGCAAGACTCACTATTGCGTTCAGAGCGAATTTTTTTCAATTGGGTCACCTGTGCTTCACGAACAGCCGTGTTATCAATATCCAGGATATCCACATCTGGCTCTTCATCCAATTGATATTTATTAACACCAACAATCACTTCTTCACCGCGATCAATTCGGGCTTGCCGTAATGCCGCAGCTTGCTCGATTCGCAACTTTGGCATACCGGACTCCACAGCCTTGGTCATGCCACCCAGTTCTTCTACTTCGTCAATCAAAACTCGTGCTTCTTTTACCAACTGATCAGTAAGTGATTCCACATAATAGGAACCCGCCAATGGGTCCACCACATTGGTAATGCCTGTTTCTTCCTGAATGACGAGCTGGGTATTACGAGCAATACGAGCGGAGAATTCTGTTGGCAACGCCAGTGCTTCATCCAAGGCATTGGTGTGCAGTGACTGGGTACCACCCAATACTGCTGACATGGCCTCAATAGTGGTTCTCATCACATTGTTGTAGGGATCTTTACTGGTAAGGCTTACACCGGAAGTTTGACAGTGGGTGCGAAGCATCAGGGATTTTTTATTTTTTGGATCAAACTTTTCTTTCATCAACGTAGCCCAGAGAATCCGAGCCGCACGAAGCTTGGCAATTTCCATAAAGAAATTCATACCAATGGCAAAGAAAAAGGATAACCGGGGTGCAAATTTGTCTACGCCCAAACCACTATCAATGGCCGTTCTTACATACTCAATGCCATCAGCGATGGTAAATGCCAACTCCTGAACGTTTGTCGCTCCTGCTTCTTGCATGTGGTAGCCAGAGATAGAAATAGAGTTGAATTTAGGCATGTGCGTTGCCGTGTAACCGATAATATCGGAGACAATACGCATGGATGGCACGGGAGGATAAATATAAGTATTTCGTACCATAAATTCTTTAAGAATATCGTTTTGCAGTGTGCCTGCAAGTTGCTCTGGAGGAACACCCTGCTCTTCCGCAGCCACAATATAGCTGGCCATTACCGGCAAGACTGCACCATTCATGGTCATGGAAACAGAGACCTGCCCCAGTGGAATACCATCAAACAGGACTTTCATATCTTCCACAGAATCGATAGCCACTCCCGCTTTACCTACATCTCCGACTACGCGCTCATGATCAGAGTCATAACCTCGGTGTGTGGCTAGATCAAAGGCTACCGACAATCCCTGCTGCCCGGCAGCCAAGTTACGACGATAAAAGGCATTTGATGCTTCTGCTGTGGAAAACCCCGCATATTGCCGAACTGTCCAAGGTCGCCCGGCATACATAGTGGCCTTTGGGCCACGTTTAAACGGTGCAAAACCTGGCAGGTTATTCTGGTGTTCTAAATTTTTTACATCTTCAGCGGTGTACAGTGGTTTGACTGCAATACCTTCCGGGGTTTGCCACGTCAGGTCATCCGGAGACTTTCCACGGCTTTCCTTTGTGGCTAAATCAACCCAATCAGAATATGTGGGTTTGGAAATATCAGTCATTGAACACTACCTCAAATCAATTTGGCCCAGATATATCTGTTATTTAACTGGGTATATAGCTTTCTGGCTACACTATCTTAGTTGTAGATTTACTTAGATGTAGGCTTTACAGCACTATGTAGTAGCCTGAGCATTGAAACAAGGTCTGATTTTCTCTTCAAAACTCACCAAATACATCAATAAATTAAAAAAATAAGTTTATACTCTGCTAATATTTAAAAAAAACTCACTAATTAATAACCAAACTTAGCAAAGGCATACTTATCGCTACTATTGCGCACTATCACGTGCTTACCTGCTTGCACGGGATTCACCAACAACATCTGGATCACCGAGTCCTGCTGGCTCGCTCTGGAATTAACCCCTCCCTGGTAGAACAAACTACCAATCGGGTACACACAGACCAGGTAGCTCGACTGTTTAGATTGGTACAACAGACTCTTGATGATGAGTTTATGGGGTTTACAGCCCAACCCTGCAAGTACGGTATTTTTACCACTCTTTGCGAATTGATTAACCAATGCAAAACACTAAGAGAACTGTTTGAAAAAGTGGGGAGTTTTTACTATT
>Ga0209345_10001911_pt1 | contig 24009 bp, 25 predicted proteins | sample Cruoilmetagenom7_FD_187294 | JGI IMG/M metagenome (GOLD analysis project Ga0209345, IMG submission 187294) | Oil polluted marine microbial communities from Coal Oil Point, Santa Barbara, California, USA - Sample 7 (SPAdes) (version 2) | ecosystem: Environmental > Aquatic > Marine > Oil seeps ...
TAAACCAACAGATGCACTTATACTGTTAAAGTGGTAGGTATCATTTTTAGCTCTTTGTAAATATAACGTTGAAGTTGTTCCGTCTTCATTATCAACTTCAGACTGAAACCAATCTATATATTCACTGGTATTAACAACTCCATAATCATATCTTACGCCAGTTTGTAAGAATAAATCTGTTTTTAATTTGTACTTATCATATGCAAAAAAACCTGTTGTAAAACGTCTATATTCTGGAATTAAAAATCCCCAGCCACCAATTTTATTGTTTTGGTATTCGGCATTAGCTCCAATACTAATTTTGTGTTTATCTAATTTAAATTCATCAATAACATTTAATGTGTATGTGTTTTTATTAAACTCACGTTCTTTAGTATCATATGGAATAGGCATATAACCGTGCGCAGCAGGTTCAGAGTGTTCTTCTCTTAGATTGTTTTGAAAGCCTATATCTATTTTTAATTGATGTTTATCAAATGAAAATACACTATTATTAATTATTTTAATGTGATTTAAATTATGATAAGGTAAATCAATATCTCTACTAGATGAGTCATAATCAATATCTGAGAGTCTTACTTCCATACCATGTGCATTGGCAAAAAAACCGTTTTTACCATACACATTACTAATAAAAGTTTCTGTTTTAAATTTTTCAGAAACATAGCCTATAGTAAAACTTACGTTTGCTTCTCTACCAGTTGTATTTCTTAAATTATTATCATACAATTCAAAAATATAATTATCGTAGTTAATTGTGTTTGTTGGTACTTTATAATCTGCATAATCTCTATAGGTTAATCGACCTTTAAAATACCAGTTATTTTTTCTGGATTCTATTCCTGCAGAAACACCATATAGATCATTATTTGTTTCAGTTAAAAGGTTTAGTTCTCCAGAAAAAGTATTTGGACTAGGTATATTATCTTGTTTTAAATTAATTACACCTGCAATAGCATCTGAACCATACATTAAAGAAGCCGGCCCTTTTATAACTTGAATATTTTTTATTCCATATTGATCTATCTCCAGCCCGTGATCTGATCCCCATTGTTGAGCTTCGTGTTTAATTCCGTTTTGAATTACAGACACACGATTAAATCCAAGCCCTCTTATTACAGGTTTAGATTGTCCAGAACCAATAGTTATTGTACTTACTCCAGATAATTTTTCTAGTGTTTGCATTAAACTACTTTCTCTGTTTTGTATAAGATAATCTTCTGAAATTTCTGTAGCTATTACAGATAGTTCTTTTGCTAACCTTTTTTGTGTTTTAGCTTCAACTACAATTTCATTTAGAGAATTTACTTCGTCTTGCATTTCTATAGTAATGGTCAAGTTTTTATTAAGGTTTATTTCTTTAAAATAATCCTTATGCCCCATTAATATAGTTTGCAATTTATATCTTCCAATAGGTATATTCTCTAGCGCAAAATAACCTTTACTATTCGTTAATGTATATTGTTTATTCTTAATTTTTACAACTACGTTTTCTAAAGGTTGTTTAGTTGCTTTATGAATAACATAACCATTAAAAGTAAATGCTTGTTGGGCTATTAAGGTATTGGTAAAAAATACACTAAGTAAAAAGCCAATGTATAAATTTCTCATTACTAGTTTTTATAATGAATTGCACTATTTGTATCGGATGTAATTTTAACAATAATGATTGCTGTTTACATTCGAATTTCTAATAATAGTATTCTGAAAATTTTAAGATTATACTTTAGAGTTAATAATATAATTAACTCTACACTAAAAGGCATCAATAGTTTTTCAATAAATTTCAGGTACCGTATGGTACTTATAAAAATTGGTTAGAAAATCTATTAAATTAATAAAGAAGGAGGTGCTCTAGAAGATTTATTTGTAAGTGGTATTGAAGCTAATTGAGCTTCAGAAGTAATAATATTTAAGTTCGAAGAAGTATTTATAGTTAAAATAATTTCAGAAGAAAAATCAATTGAATTTTGATTTATTTTAAAGTGAAATACTGAGCAATCTATTTTATGTTCATCTATATGTAAATTGTTTACATCACATACATGCTTGTGATTCTCAAAGGAATGTGTAAACTGTACAGCAAAAGGAAGTAGTACAGCTAATAGTAATACACTTGAAATTATATGTTTTAGTACTATTTTAATGTTTTTTAATTTTAGCAAAAGTAGTTATTAAATATGTATTTCCAAGGTAACTGTGATAAAATTGATATTTATCATCAAATTTTAAATTAAATATATCATCTCTTTTTAACTAAAAAATGATAACTACTCAATATTTTTATTAAATATTAAGTTTAATAAAAAATCAATTTCACCTCAAGAATCTATTTTTACGAAATAACCCGTTATAGATATTTTTCCCTTCAGAAGGTTTTAGTAAATCCTCTAATAGATGTAAAAATGTAGTTTTACCAATGCCCGATTTTTCTAAAATAAGTACGTCTACCTGTTTTTTTAAATTTATATCTATAAAATTAAATGTGTATTCTTTATTCTTATATTGAAATTTTAGGTTTTTTGTTTTGCACATTGTTTTTTTCAATTTTATGAATTTCTAAAATTATTTTAATTTAAAAATTGTATTAAGCTTTTAAAGTACATTTTGATTTATTAGTTTCAAAAAACCATCTCTATATTTTTTTAGTATCAGTTTTTTTTAAATCACTTGTTTTTACAATTAATGGCATATTTTATTAAAAACCTCTTTATACATTATGTATACAACCTTTATCTGTTTTACATTGACAATATTTTAAATTGTATAAGTGAAGTATTACAAGCAAAAATCCGGCAATATATTTTACATATTCAGGTAAATGTATAAAGTGTAAGCGCTCATTTATAATTGTCATTGAAAACAAGGCCCAACTGCTCCACAGGGCGTATTTAATTATACTATTTAATGAATTTTTAGTGGATTGATAAACGGCAAAATAAGAGATTAGTAAAAATAAGTAATCTATCCAATTCCACCAACTTGGAGATGTTTCACAACAAGTAGCGGAACATGTTTGAGCAATAAATATAAAAGGCGTTGCTATACAATGGACTAAACAGATTGAACTGGCTAGAGCCCCTAATATATCAGGTTTATATATTGATAATTTCATAGTAGTTATAATTATTAATGCAACTGGGTGGCAAATATAAAAACAATTTTTGTTATAGCAACTTAGTTGTGTTAAATTTGTGCTATGGGAATTATTAGAAAAACAAAATCTGTTGTAGTATTGCTGAATGAATTTGAAAGTAATACTGGTGCCATTTCTGTAATAGAATTAATTAACCGATTGAATTCTAAAATGAATAAGACTACTATTTATCGTGTTCTAAATAAATTGGAAGAAGATGGAATTTTGCATTCTTTTTTAGGTACAGACGGAAATAAATGGTACGCAAAGTGTAATAGATGTTCAGGAATTCAGCATCACGATCTACATCCTCATTTTCAATGCCTAAATTGTGGACTGGTAGATTGTTTAATAATGGACATAAACATTCCTAAAATACCTAATAGAAAAATAATTTCATTTCAACTTTTAATTCAAGGTATATGTAATAAATGTTTGGTATAGTAAAGAGGAAATATACAAAGGTTTAAATAAAACAAGCTGTGCCATAATTAGAACAGCACAGCGTTGTTAACAGATAATAGGGAGTATGTTCCTTTTATTTTAAATCGCGCTAATTTTATGCAATAAATGTGAAAATAAATTAATCTTTCACACCTAATTTACCTAAAATAATGCCCATTAAACACCATTTTGTAATGCCTGATTGTAATAAGTTGGCACCAACAAAGGCTGTAAACCATAACCAGTTTATATTTACTTTTACTGCTAAAACGATACTGATAAGTATAAAAAGACCTGCAACAATGTGAATAATTCTGTTTTTCATTTTAAATCTGTTTTTAGTTAATATATTTTTCAATATCTAAAACAATTGCTTTAATTGGATTAGAGTTGGATTTTTCAGCGTTGAATGCTTTAACTTCTTTAAAAATGGCTTCAATTTTGTCCTCAGTTGTAAAAGAGAAGTATAATTTTGAATTGTAGGAATCTCTTTGGGCGGAAAACCAATTGTCTTGAATATTTTTTGAGGCAAAGAATTTTTGTCCTTGAATGTCAGAAGTACTATACACTAATATTTCTGCCTTCTTAAAAAGCTTACAAACCTCTTTTTCAAATTCTGATACACTTGTTATTAATAGTAGTTTCATTTTATTTGTTGTTTTGTCACTGAGCGGAGTCGAAGTGACATTTAAAATACATTTAGACGGTATTTAGACTCCACTCAAAGACCGCCTAATATTCTTATTTCTTATCCTCGTGTTTATGTTTTTCAGTCATATAATACACTAATGGAACTACTAATAATGTTAGCACAGTAGCTGTTATTGTACCACCCATTAATGAAATTGCCAACCCTTGAAAAATTGGATCAAACAAGATTACAAATGCTCCAATAACAACGGTTCCTGCAGTTAATAAAATTGGAGTGGTTCTAACAGCTCCAGCTTCAATTACTGCTTGTTTTAATGGAATTCCATCTTCTAAACGCAGCTCAATGAAGTCAATTAGTAGTACTGAGTTTCTAACCATTATTCCTGCTAATGCAATAACCCCAATCATTGAAGTTGCTGTAAAGAAAGCTCCTAGAATCCAGTGACCTAACATTATACCAATCATTGAAAGTGGTATGGCGACTAACATTACTAAAGGCGCTTTAAAGTTTTGGAACCAACCAACAATTAGTAAGTAAATTACAAATATGGCTATGGCAAAAGCAGCTCCTAAATCTCTAAATACTTCAAAAGTAATTTGCCATTCTCCATCCCATTTTACGGTGTAATTATCTTCGTGCTCTGGTTGCTGATTAAATTCTTCGTTCAATTTGTAACCATTTGGAACTTCAATTTCATCTAAACGATCACTCATATTTAAAATTCCATAAACTGGACTTTCTAATTTACCTGCCATATCTGCAACTACATAAACAACACGTTTTTGGTTTTTACGATAAATGGCTTTATCTCTAATTTTTTCTTCAACCTTAATTAAATCTCCAATAGGAATTGCAACACCCATTTGAGAAATTATTTTCACTTGTTTTATATCGTTTATTGAAGACTTTTCTTTTTCGTCTAAAGCCAATACCAAACCAACTTGCTCATTTGCAGTTTCTTTATACAATGTTGAAATTGGTTGTTCAGAAAGTGCCATTTTTAAGGTAGCTACAATTTGTTGTGGTGCTACACCGTTTAACATTGCTTTTTCTTTGTCTATAACAAAATTGTATTCTGTTTGATCCGCTTCAATCATATCATCAACATCTACAATGTCACTTGTTGTTGTAACAATTTCTCTCAATTGTTTTGCGATTTTAATTTGCTCGTTGTAATCTGGTCCATAAACTTCCGCAACAATAGTTGATAAAACTGGAGGTCCTGGTGGAACTTCAACCAACTTAACATTTGCATTAAATCGTTTTCCAATTTTTTGAATATCAGCTCTTAGTTTTTTAGCGACATCGTGACTTTGTTCTGAGCGTTCAGATTTAGCTATTAAATTTACTTGAATATCGGCCATATTAGAACCTCCACGTAAATCATAATGGCGCACCAAACCATTAAATGTAATTGGAGCAGAAGTTCCTACAAAACTTTGGTAATTATCAACTTCTGGGCGTTGAGATAAATAATTAGCAATTTCACGCGTAACAGCAGAAGTCTTCTCTAAAGTGGTACCTTCTGGCATATCAACCACCACTTGAAATTCATTTTTATTATCAAAAGGCAACATTTTTACTGCCACACCTTTTGTGTAAAATAATGCCAATGATGCCAATAAAAGCAAAGAGGTAAATCCTAAAAATGCCCAACGTTTCTTTTTATTTTCTAATAATGGTTTTTCAAACTTGTTGTAAATTTTAAAGATAAGTGTAGTTTCTAACCCTTTCTCATCTTTTTCTTCTTGTGTTTCTTTTTCTCTTAAAATATAGTAACCTAAATACGGTGTAATTGTTAAAGCTACAAATAAAGAAATAATCATTGCAATTGAAGCTCCAATTGGCATCGGACTCATATAAGGTCCCATTAAACCAGATACAAATGCCATTGGTAATACAGATGCAATTACCGTAAATGTTGCTAATATTGTAGGGTTACCAACTTCATTAATGGCATATAAAGCAGCTTGTTTAAACGGTAAACGCTTCATTTTAAAATGTCTGTGCATATTTTCAGCAATAATAATGGAGTCATCCACCACAATACCGGTAACAAAAACCAACGCAAACAATGTAATTCTATTCAGCGTATAATCTAGCATATAATAGCTAAACAATGTCATTGCAAACGTAATTGGAACTGATAGAAAAACGACCAATCCACCACGCCAACCCATTGCTAACATTACAACAATTGTTACCGCTAATATAGAACCTATTAAGTGCATTAATAATTCCGAAACTTTATGGAATGCTGTTTCTCCGTAGTTTCTGGTTACTGTCATATGAACCTCATCAGGTAATAAATCTTGTTTTAAGTGTTCTACTTTTCCTAAGATTTTTTCTGAAATTTTCATAGCATCTGCACCTTTTCTTTTCCCTATTGAAATGGTAACCGCAGGATATTCTGAAGAATAATTTTCTGAATTTTCATTAGCTTTTCCATAACCAAAAGACACATATTCTTTTGGAATTTCTGGTCCATCTGAAATGGTTGCAATTTGTTTTAAATAAACAGGCATATTTTGTTGTACACCTACAACTAGATTCTCAACATCTTCAACATTCGATAAAAAGTTTCCTGTATTTACTAAATATTCAGTATTATTACTATCAAAACTACCCGATGTTAATTGTTGGTTATTTGCTTGAATTTTTTGAGTAATACTTAACATATCCAAACCACTTTCTGCCATTTTATCTTTGTCCAAAACAACCCGAACCTGTCTGTTTCTTCCTCCAATTTTTTTGGTAATAGCAACATCATTAATTTTTTCAATTTCACTAGTTAACTCGTTAGCTACTTGTTTTAATTGATAATCGTCGTAGGTTTCGCTCCACAATGTTAATGCTAACATTGGGACATCATCAATGGCTCTTGTTTTAACTAAAGGAATAGATATACCTTGTGGCATTTGATCCATATGCTTCATAATTTCATTATAAAGCTTTACAAACGATCGTTCTATATCTTCACCTACATAAAATTGTACAATTAACATTGCTTGTTCGTTCATAGAAGTTGAATACACGTACTCAATTCCTTTAATGTTCGAAACAATTTTTTCTAAAGGTTTAATAACTCTAGATTCAACCTCCGTAGGGCTTGCACCAGGATAACTAACAAAAATGTCAGCAATCGGCACATCTATTTGAGGTTCTTCTTCTCTTGGAATCAAAAATGAACTATAAACACCAATGACCATAAACATAATCATTAACAAAATAGTTAATTTTGAATTCATAAATACTTTGGCAATATTACCAGCTAATCCGTCATTCATAACTATTGAATGTTAAGTTTTGATCCGTTAACTATTTTACTTTCAGATGTTAATATAAATGTATCATTAGTAGATAAGCCTGATAAAATTTCGGTTTTATCTTCAAATTCTTTTCCTAAACGCAGCCAACGTAGTAATGCTGTGTTAGACTGACTTACCACATAAACACCTCTTAACTCTCCACGCTCAACAATAGCGGAAGTAGGAATTAATATTGGTGTATTTTCTTCTGAAATTTTTTCTATTGGAAATTGGACAGAAGCAAACATTCCAGATAATAAATTAGCATCCGTTTCTTCCAACACTACTTTTACTAAATATTGCCCGCCTGTATTTTTTGTTGAAGTACTCACTTCAGTAACGTTTCCTTTTAAAGTTTGATTGGTCGATTTAATTAAAACTTCTACAGAAGCTCCATTTTTTATTGAAGTAATTTCAGATTCTGGAACCATAGCAATTACTTGAAATTGCCCTGGATTTTCAATGCTAATTAAAGGCATTCCTGGGTTTGCCATATCTCCTGCATTTATAAATTTTCCAGTAATAACACCGCTAAACGGAGCAGTTATGTTTGAATATGACAATTGTGCATTTACTTGATTTTTCATATGGTTAGCAGCTTCTAAACGCGCCTTAGCCATTTCGTAATTAGCAGTTATATCGTCCATTTCTTTTTGCGAAGCACTATTACTTTCAAACAAAACTTTAAAACGGTTGTAATCTTTTTCTGCATTGTTAAATGCAGCAGTTGCTTCTGTTATTGAAGCACCTACTTGTGCTTTTTGAGCCGAAATATCTGCACTATTAACACTTAATAAAAGTTGTCCTTTAGAAACTTTATCCCCAACATTAACGTATATTTTATTTACATACCCCATATTTCGGGTACTTAAATTTGCATTTTGAGAAGCTTCAACTTTTCCACTAGCGGTAATAAATGCTCCAACTTCAGAAGAAGGTGTGCTCACTTTAACGTTTACAGGGACTCTATTATCTGCTACTTTCTCTTTATCGTTTCCACAACTTGTTACTATTGTTAAAGTGACTATTGTTAGTATTTTAAATATATTTTTCATCATTGTAATTTTTTATAAGTGGTGTTTTTAGTTAGTTTATTTTGTTAAGAAATTTACATACGCTTTTGTAAAATTGTAATTGAAAACTGTTTGTAAATATTCTAGTTGTTTTTGTAAGTATTTAGCTTCAGAGATTAATACATCTGATGTTTTTTCTAAACCTTGTTCGTATCTATTCGTTCTAATTCTTAACGCTTCTTTAGATTGTTCAACAGCTAAATTTGTTAAATTCATACTATTTTCTGCATCTTTTAATTGTCGTTTTGCTTTGTTAAACTCTAACTGACTTTTACTTTTATATTGATCTAAACTTATTTCAGCCTTGTCTAATTCTGCTTTACTTTTTTGAATTTTACCAATTCGTTTATATCCTTCAAAAATGCTCCAAGATAATTGTGCACCTACTAAATAACCGTTTGCATTTGCATTAAAAATTTTATCATCGTACAATTCGTAACTTCCAAAAGCATTTAAACTTGGTAAATAAGACATTTTATTGGCTTTATGCATATTTGTATAAGCTTCTGTACTTTTTTCCATAGCTTCAATATCTGCTCTATTTTCTGAAAGTTGTTGATCGTAAATAGCTAAGTTTAATTCTGCTGCTAAATCTGTTGATGGTTTTAACGTTGCTTCGTTTGTTTCACCAACTAAAAACAATAAATAATCAGAAGCGTTTTTAACGCTACTTTTTGCAGTTAATAATTGATTTTCCACTTCAGTAACATGCACATCAACCGAAAGAATATCAGCTTTCTGTAAATAGCCCTGTTTAAAACTATTTTCTGCTATTTTTTTATTTTCTAATGCTGCCTCTTTCGCTTTTTTTAACACTTCAACAGCCTTGTAGGTAACTTGTAATTGCATATAGGCTTTTGTAACTTCTAGTTTTATGGCATCAACTGTTCTAAAAGATTGCAATTCTAAAGCGCTCATTTTTGCTTTTGCTGCCTTTCGCATAATAATACCATCAGCATTAAAAATTGGCTGTTGTATTTCAATTTTAGTGGTAAAGTTTTGAATGTCATCAGGATTGTTTAAAAGTGCTGGATTAAAATCCGCTTGTGTTAAAATTTCCTGATTCAATTTTGAACCAAATGTCATTAAAGGATTGTTGGTTGATATACCCGAATATGAAATTAAAATATTAGGTAGAAAAATTGAATTTGTTTGGTTGTAATCTGCCTTTGATGCATTAAAATCTTGCTCAGCTATTTTTACCGAGTAATTATTTTCAACTTTGTTTAAAAGGTCGTTTAAGGTTATCTTTTCTTCTTGAGCAAATAAAGTTAAATTGCTAAAAATGAAAATTATAAGTGGAAAAATATTTTTTGCTTGCATTGCTTCAGTTATTAGTTTTGGCAAATTTAAGCGAGGTGTAAACGGCGAACCGTAATATAGATTACAGACTTATGTAACAAGTATCACAGATAAAAAAATAAAAGTGTTTTTTAGGAGAGAACTAATGTTTGCCAGATAAAAAACTGGCAAGTAACCTTGTACTTGGATATTGTTCTAAAATAATTTTAATAAAAACAGTTAGGGGTATTGCCATTATTAAACCTGGAATTCCCCAAATAAAGCCCCAAAGCATTAACATAACTAAAATAGTAATGATATTTATAGAGAATGATTTCCCCATAAAAATTGGTTCTAAAATACCACCAAATAACACTTGAACCCCTGTAATTGTTATGATAAAAAAGAGTAAAAAACTAGAAGGTTCTAATTGAACAAAAGCAAACAAAGACAATACAATAACACAAATAAAAGAACCGACCATTTGAACAAAATTAATGGCGAAAGCAAATAAACCCCAGAATATTGGAAAGTTTATATCGAAAAATACACAAGCCAATCCAGTTCCAATACCCGTTAATAAGCTTACAAATATTTTTACTTTGGTGAATTTTATCAATTCATTTTCAATTTTTATAAATGTTTTAACTGAAGAGAATTTTTGTTTGAGAATTGTGGTGTTTAATAGTTTTTCGAAGTTTATTGACTCTGCTAACCAAAGGACCACAAAAAAAGCTGTCATTAAAGTCATGGTAAGTGTTTTTCGAACAAAATCAATGGTATTTCCAAAATTGTTTGAAATAAAATCGCCTTGTATGAATGTTGAAAGTACGTTTTTGCCATCATCAAGATATTCAATTCCAAAGAAATCACTTATTGCAATGATTAAACCAGCTATTTTTAATTCTACATTTGCTAAAAACTGACTATCAGCAGCTAAAATTTCTCTACTTGATAATTTTATCAATCCGCCACCAATTTTAAATAATGCTGTAAAAATTAATAGTACAACAAAGATACTCAGGTATTTTGGCACTTTTCTTCTGTTAAACCACCGCATTAATGGTAAAAATAACAACGCAATAAACATGGAGGCAATAAGTGGAATAAAAATAAAAGATAGCAATTTTAATACATAAAACACAATTGGAATTACAATTATAAGTAATAATATGTTTGTGGTTTTAGTGTCTTTCATAATCAATGTAAAAGTACTGACAATATTTCTTAATTAAATGAGAGTTTTGTTAAATAATATTTAAAGATTTTATCTCTTTTTACGCATCTTCATATTCAATGCTTCAACACCTAATGAAAAAGCAATTGCAAAATACAAATATCCTTTTGGTATTGCACCAACGGGTTTATTAAATACTTCTAAATGAGATAAATGAGCTCCTTCAGTAATTAACATAAATCCAATTAAAATTAAAAATGAAAGTGCTAACATTTGAATTGTAGGATGTTTATTAACAAAATTACCAACTGGAGTTGCAAAAATCATCATAATTACTATCGAAATAACAACTGCTATAATCATTATTATTAACGCTCCAGGAATACCATTTGTCATCCCAACAGCGGTTAAAACTGAATCGAAAGAGAAGACAATATCTATCATAACAATTTGGAAAATAACACTTACAAATGAACTTTTAACAACACTTTTTATTGATTTTTTTTCCAACTCTTCATCTGAACCTTCTACTTTATGATGAATTTCTTTGGTGCTTTTATACAATAAAAAGATTCCTCCTAATATTAAAATAACACTTTGCCCGGTAATTCCACCTTTAAGCCAAGATAAATCGAAGTTGAAGAATGCTGATTTCATTGAAATTAACCAAGTAACTCCTAATAATAATAAAATTCTAAAAACGAGTGCCAATAAAAGTCCTAATCTAGTGGCTTTTTTTATTTTGTCTTTAGGTAATTTTCCAGCAGTTATTGAAATAAAAATAATGTTATCAATTCCTAAAATAATTTCTAAAAAAGTTAAAGTAAGTAGCGCAACCCAAGCGTCAGCATGTAAAAATATTTCCATGGCTAATTGTTAATTTTTATTAATGTTCCTTTTTGTATAAAATTAGAATACCCGATTACAGCTTCAAAATCGTAAGAATTTTTATCAATATTAGTAATTTTTACGTGAATTGGGTCTTCATCTATCGCCGTTTTTGGATTAATCATTTTTAAGGTATAATTAAAATTGTTTTTCCAAGAAATGCTTAATGTATCAATCCTACTTTCATATTTTTCAATTTGAATAGAATCTTGTCTAATAATAATTGTTTTTTCATATCCTTTTCCTTCCGGAATTTCGAAAGTTCCAGATTTAAACCTGTCAGGGGATTGAGGTTCATCTTTACAGCTTATAAGAATTGTAAATAAAACGAGTATTAGGGCAATTTTTTTCATGCTAAAAATTTTATATTCCGGTATAATTGCTAGGTGTAATGGCTTTTAGTTCAGTTTTAATATTATTTGAAACATCTAAGCTGTTAATGAAATCAGCCATCGATTTTTGAGTTATTTTTTCATTGGTTCTCGTTAAGCCTTTCAGAGCTTCATACGGATTAGGGTATGCTTCTCTTCTTAAAATTGTTTGAATTGCTTCTGCAACAACCGCCCAGTGATTTTCTAAATCTTCAGCAAATTTATCTTTGTTAATCAATATTTTATTTAACCCTTTTAACGTAGAAGTAAAGCCAATAATTGTATGCGCAAAAGGAACTCCAACATTTCTTAAAACGGTAGAATCGGTTAAATCACGTTGTAAACGGGAAATTGGTAATTTGGCAGATAAATGCTCGAAAAGAGCATTTGCAATTCCTAAGTTCCCTTCTGAATTTTCAAAATCAATCGGATTTACTTTATGTGGCATTGCAGACGAGCCAACTTCACCTTTTTTAATTTTTTGTTTGAAATAATCCATAGAAATATAAGTCCAAATATCTCTATTTAAGTCAATTAAAATGGTATTAATTCTTTTTTGCGCATCAAAAATACCAGCAATATGGTCGTAATGTTCAATTTGGGTAGTTGGGAAGGAGTGATGAAGTCCTAACACTTTTTCAACAAAATGAGTTCCAAAAGCTTTCCAATCAATGTTAGGGTAAGCTACTTTATGTGCATTAAAATTACCAGTTGCACCACCAAATTTAGCTGCATAAGGAATGTTTTGTAATTGTTTTACTTGTTGCTCAATTCTTTCTATAAAAACAAAAATTTCTTTTCCAAGACGTGTTGGTGAAGCTGGCTGTCCGTGAGTTCGTGCTAACATTGGCACATCGTCCCAAGCTACAGCTAACTGTCTTAATTTTTCTAAAAGTGTTGCTAATTCTGGATAATAAACAATGTCGAAAGCATCATTTATAGACAACGGAACAGAAGTGTTATTTATATCTTGTGATGTTAATCCAAAGTGAATAAATTCTTTATATTTTTCAAGTTTTAGAATATCAAATTTTTCTTTTATAAAATATTCAACTGCCTTAACATCGTGGTTGGTAATAACTTCAATATCTTTAATTCTTTGAGCGTCTTCCGTAGAAAATTCAGTATAAATAGCTCTTAAACTGTCGAATAAATTTATATCAATGTCATTTAATTGAGGAAGTGGAATTTCACATAAAGCTATGAAATATTCAATTTCTACTTTAACTCTATATTTTATAAGTGCTTGTTCCGAAAAAAAAGGAGCTAAACTCTCAACTTTACTTCTGTATCTTCCGTCAACTGGAGATATTGCATTTAAACTTGTTAATGACATCTTTAAGATTTTATTGAAAAATGCAAAATTAATGAAATAAAGCTAAAAAGCATTGTTTTATTTCTTGTTTATAAGTGCCAATGTAATCTTTCCTCTAGATTTATAAGCTGCACTTTCTTGCATCATATTTTGTTCAATAATTAGTTTTAATTCTTTGTGTGCCCAATCGCTATTTTTTCCGAAAATATAAAGACTATTCATTGTGTAAGCCTTGGTTGCAACTTTAAAATCACTTATCATCCAGTCAAATCCCGCTTCAATGATTAATTCAATATGGGTTTTAGTTAACTCATTTTTTATTGAATTTGGTGTTTTTTTGTTATAGGCAATTGCAAGTAAATTACATAATTTTGAAACTGGTCTAGCAGCGCTATCAAATTTTACACGGCCAATGTTTTGGGTGAAATAATCGAGATGTGGAACTAACCAATCTAAATTTTTAATGCAAACAAATTCTAAAACCCAAGCAGCTTTAATTGAAGTTTTATTTTCAACTTCAAACACAATTTCGAGTAAATAAGGAAATAAACTTGGATCGTTTATTACCAAATCAGCAACACGTTGTCGATTAACTCTAAGCGCAGTTCCTAAATGTTCAAGTTCTCTAACTAAAAGTCTATTTTTCAAAACAATAATAATAATATTTACTATGTATAAAACTATACATTTTAATATGATTAAGATTACTTTTTTGATAAAAGTATTTTTTTATGATTACTAAACTTAGAGAGGAACAAGTTAACCCAAAACTTATGGCATTGTTTTCTACCTTATGTTCAGTATTGATTTATTTACTAATTTATTTCATTTTTAACTTAAATGATTTTAAACTAGGCTTAATTGTATCAATTATAATTCCGGTAGCTGTTACTTTACCATTATCATTTTTAATGGCTAATTATCATAAAAAAATTGATAAACAACGAGAGGAATTAAAAAGAATGAATTTTTTAAATAAAAACTTATTTAACGTGAGTTCGATTTAAGTGAAAATATAACTTTATAAATATGAGCTAAATACGTCATTACGATGGAGGAACGACTGAAGTAATCTGTTCAATTAAAGTGAGATTGCTGCATTTTACTTGAAAAAAGCAAAATTCGCAATGACAATATTTTATAGACTCTTGTTTATTAGTTTTTTGAATATTATTTTATAGCGAACTCACGTTATTTAGTGCCATTTCACATGATATAAGAAGCCCTTTGACTACCTTGAAAGGATTTACAGATTTAATTGTTAATGAAGAATTAGAATTTGAAAAAGGTAAAAACTATTTAAAATTAGTTTCAGGTAGAGTTGATAATTTATTGATTTTTTTAAATGATTTGATGAATTGGTCTAAACGTCAAATAGACCAGTTACCGCCTCAACTTGTTAAGTTTAATGCTGTCGAAGTACTAAAACAAGTTTTAGCACTTTATGATAAACAGGTTAAAGATAAAAAACTTGAAGTAAAATTAAAAGATTCAGATATTGAAATATTTTCAGATAAAGAGAGATATTCATTTGTTATTAGAAATATTATTCATAATGCTATAAAATTTTCTAATACAGGTGGAGTAATTTCAATTGAAATAAAAGAGCTAGATAAAGAAAAACACACCATAATTAGTGATAACGGTGCTGGTTTATCAAAAGAGAATATAGATAAAGTTTTAAATAAAGAGGGGTTTTTACAACAAATGGAACTTTGAATGAAATTGGGTCAGGTTTTGGAGTTATTATGTGCAAGAAGTATTTAGAACAGTTACACGGAGATTTTAAAATTAAGAGTATTTAAATAAAGGAACTGACGTTACAATTATGCTGTCAAAAAAATAATAAGTTAATTGTATAATTATATTACTTTTTTTGTTTCTTATTGTCTTTTTTCTTCGGTGAAAGCTTATACATCAAATACCCGAATGCAATTAAAATGTGCAGAATAACTACAATCATTATAGTATAATACCAAAAATTTGAAAGTCCCATTTTACAAGAATTAATATTTAAAGATAAAAAAAAACGCCTGAATATTATTCAAACGTTTTAAAATTATATGTTTTTAAAATTTAATTATGAGCGATTGGGTAGGAATCTGAATTTCCAGTACGAGTTACAGAACCATCTGTTGTAACATTTCCTAAAAGCAGTAACCCACAAACGTGAGGTGATGCCATAGAAGTACCAGATAAAGTAGCATAACCACCATCTTTATATGTTGATTTAACCGAAGAACCAGGCGCAATAACATCTACGGGAGATCCCCAATTAGAAAAACTTGACCAAGAATCAGAAGATGTCATTGAAGCAACTGTGTAAATGTTGTTGTGATTTGCTCTTGCAGGGGAATAAAATGCGGCGTCATCAGATGAGTTTCCAGCAGCAATAGCAACTTTTATTCCTTTGCCTGCAACATTAATTGTTGCAGCATCAACTGCTGAATCTGTATATCTAGATTGTGGGCCTAAACTCATATTAACGGCGTCACCAGCGCTAGCGTTAGCAGCAATGTAATCAAGAGCAGCAATAGTCCAAGAAAATTGCCCACTTCCTCTATTATCTAAAACTCTTAAAGCTACAATAGTAGCTCCAGGAGCAACACCAATTACTCCAATATTATTATCTAAAGCTGCAACTGTTCCTGCAACGTGAGTCCCGTGGCCGTTACCATCTTCAATACTGTACTTTCCTTTTGTAACATAGGATCTACTTCTTGCTACATCAACATTAATATCATTATGGTCAGAATCGATTCCTGAATCAATTATCCATGCAGTTTTTCCTGTCCCATCAACGGCACCACCTATTCTGTCAATTCCCCAAGGAGTTTCTTGTGCAGGATCAGTTCCACCACCGCCACCACCAGGAGTTCCGCTAGGTTTTCCAAGTGAAATAATATAATCTTGTTCGATTGATTTTACTCGAGGGTCTTTTTTTAAACTTTCTAATTGATTTTTATCTAATTCAGCAGTAAATCCTTTTAAAGCAAATCCAAAAGTTTGTTTTAAATTCTCTTCTTTGATATTAAAATCTGAAAATTGAGAAGGAATTTCTTTTCTCAATTGTAGCATTTCGCTATCGTAACTTAATAGTTTACGACTACTTTTTCCTGCATATTCGTTTTGTAATACAACAATATACTGGCCTTGAATAGGTGATGAAGATTCAACTATATTTAAGGGTTCTGTTCTTACATCATTATCATCACTTGTGCAACTTGAAAAAAGAAATACAGTCATTAAAAATGTAAAAAATAAAATGTTCGGAAATTTGTTAAATTGTTTCATTATAGTTGTTGATTTTATATTAAATTTTGCTAAATATATAAATATTTACACTACTTTTTTATTTTTTCATAAAAAATGTGTTGAAAATAATTATTTTAAAAGAATAGCATATCTTTAAATTTTAAAGGTATAATTATGAAGTTTTATATATTATTAATAGTTGCATTATTTTTTTATTCTGAAGGTTTTTCACAACAAGTTTATTCTAAAAAAGAACCATTTGCGCACACCTATTCAATTGTTGCCAGAGATACCGTTACTGGTGAAATGGGAGTTGCAGTACAATCTAATTGGTTTTCGGTTGGAAGTCTTGTAACTTGGGGTAAAGCTGGTGTTGGGGTCGTGGCAACTCAATCATTTATCAATCCGTCATTTGGACCTAGAGGATTGAGTTTACTTGAAAATGGATTAACTCCAGAATTAGCAGTAAAAACCTTGTTGAAATTAGATGAAGGACGTGAGGTACGTCAATTAGCAATTTTAGATGCAGAAGGAAATGTAGCAGCTTTTACAGGTGCCAATTGTATTAGAGAAGCTGGACATATTGTTGGTGATAATTTTTCGGTTCAAGCTAATTTAATGGAGAAAAATACTGTTTGGCCTGCAATGGAAAAGGCTTTTGTAAATGCTAAAGGTAGTTTGGCTGAGCGTATGTTAATTGCTATGGAAGCTGCTCAAAATGAGGGTGGTGATATTAGAGGAAAACAATCTGCGGCAATTTTGGTCGTTAAAGCTATGAGTACTGGAAATAGTTGGGAAGATAAAGTAGTTGATTTACGGGTTGAAGATCACAAAAATCCTTTGGAAGAAATAAGAAGACTTTTAACGATTCATACAGCTTATGAATTTATGAATAAAGGGGATTTAGCAGTTGAAACTGGAAATAATGTGTTAGCAAAACAACATTACATGAATGCTCAAAAATTAAATCCAGCTAATTTAGAAATGAAATATTGGTATGCTATTACATTGGCAAATAATGGTGAATTAGATGAGGCAAAAGCTATTTTAAAAGCTATTTTTAAGCAAAATAGTAAATGGAAGGAATTAACTCCTCGTTTAATAAAACCAAAATTATTAACAATCTCAGAAAAGGAATTACAAGAAATATTAAAACTTTAAATTATGAAAAAAGTAGTATTAGGTTTATTAGTATTAATAATTTTAATTCAATTTATTCGTCCTGAAAAAAACACTTCAAAAGATTGGACAAATGACTATACAAATGAATTAGCAGTGCCTGAAGATGTGAAGACAATTATTAAAAACTCTTGCGCCGATTGTCATTCTAATTACACAAAATATCCTTGGTACAGTGAAGTTGCACCAGCTTCTTGGTATTTGGCACAACATGTAAATGAAGGGAAAGAACATTTAAATTTTTCAGAATGGACAGCTTATAATTCAAATCAGAAAAAGCACATCATTAAAGACTTGAAAGAAGTTTTACAATCGCACGAGATGCCTTTAAAAAGTTATTTAATATTACACGAAGAAGCTAAGCTTACCAAAGAACAATACGAAACATTCCAAAATTGGGTAAAAACAATAGTCATTGAATAATGAAAAGTCGTTTATTTCCTTTTTTATTTATAATGGTTTCATTATTTACGTTTGCTCAGGAAAAAATAAATCAGTTCGATGCAAAAGGGAATAGAAATGGGATTTGGAAAAAATACCATCCTAACAAATTGTTGCGTTATGAAGGTCAATTTAAAAATGGCAAAGAAATTGGTGTTTTTAAGTTTTATAGCCCAGCGACAAACGAATTTCCAGAGTTAGTAAAAATATTTTCAAAAGAAAGTGACTCGGTGAAAATTGAGTTTTACAACAACAAAGGTATTATTGAAAGTAAGGGATTAATGATAGAAAAGAATAGAGCAGGTAAGTGGCTGTATTTTAAAGACGATGGTAAAACAGTTATTGCCGAAGAACATTATGTAAATGGAGTTTTAAACGGATTGTCTAAAACATTTTATTTAGCTAATAAATTAGCTGAAGAAAAAAACTATGAAAATGGAAAAATTGAAGGAGTTCTAAAAAGATATGCTGAAAGCGGAATATTACAAAATGAGTTAACCTATTCAAAAGGAAAACTCAATGGATTATCAAAATATTACAACTCAAATGGTGAGTTAATTTATACTGGAATCTTTGAAAATAATGTAAAAATTGGAGATTGGCAATATTACGAAAATGGGAAAAAAGTTAATGGCAATAAATTAAAACAATAAATTTAATATATTTGACCAATTCATAGTGCTAACTAAAAAAATACAAATTGGATATTCAAAAAATATTTAAGAATAACAAAAAATGGATAAAAGAAAAATTAGCAGTTGATGCAGACTACTTTAAAAACCTTTCTGAAGGGCAAAGCCCAGAAATATTATACATTGGTTGTTCCGATAGTAGAGTAAAAACGGGCTCCATGATGGGTGTTGAACCTGGAGATGTTTTTGTTCACAGGAATATTGGAAATATGGTTCCAAACAGTGATTTAAACGTAATGTCGGTCATAAATTACGCGGTTTCTCATTTAAAAGTAAAACACGCGGTAGTTTGTGGTCATTATTATTGCGGAGGTGTTAAGGCTGCTATGCAATCGGAAGATTTAGGAATTTTGAATCCATGGTTACGAAATATTAGAGATGTATATCGTTTGCATCATAGCGAATTGGATTTAATTAAAGATGAAGAAACTAAGTATAAGCGACTAGTAGAATTAAATGTTCAAGAACAATGTGTGAATCTTATTAAAACTGCAGATGTTCAAAAGGCTTTATTAGAAAAAAGAATAACTGTGCACGGCTGGGTTTTTGATATTCACAGTGGAAAAATCATAGAATTAAAAATTGATTTTGATACGATATTAAAAGATATTATGAAAATTTATCACTTAGACACGAGTAAAGATCTGATTTAAAATAATTTATGGTTTTAATATGATAGTTAATTAAAAAATAAATTATTTTTATAACTAGTATAAAATCATTATATTTGCAATATAATAATAATAAATATTTAAAATGAGTAAAGGAACAGTAAAATTCTTCAATGAAACTAAAGGTTTTGGTTTTATCGTTGAGGATGAGTCAAACAAAGAACATTTTGTACACATTTCTGGTTTAATCGATGAAGTTCGTGAGGGTGATGCAGTAGAATTCGATTTACAAGAAGGTAGAAAAGGTATGAACGCGGTAAATGTAAAAGTAATTTAATATATTATCTTTTTTCAATGCTTAAACCCATCTCATTAGATGGGTTTTTTTTGCTTAAAACTTAAATTATGAATGTAACAGACTGGTTAGGATTTATAGGTGTATTTCAAATTTTATTGGCTTATTTTTTAAATGTTTTAAATAAAATTAATACGAATCATTTACTATTTATTCTATTAAATTTAATAGGTGCACTTATGGCTTGTTTAGCATCGATTTTATTAAATTATTTTCCATTTATTTTATTAGAAGGTATTTGGACTTTAGTGTCGCTTTATTCACTATTGAAGCACTATAAACTAATATAGTTTAGTTTCTTCACCTTATATTCCAGAAATATTAATAATTTTAGAGCGAATTTGTCGTTAAAAGTAATGTCGATTATATAATAATGTATTTTATGAAAAAGTTTTTAGCTTTAGTTATAGTAATTTTTTGTTGTTTAACCATTAGTATTCAAGCTCAGGAAAGAGAAAATTTGGGTTATATGATAAATTCTAAATATGATGACAATTACCCAGTTATTTCTCCCGATGGTAAAACTTTATACTTTGGAAGATCTGGAAATCCTGGTAATGAAGGTGAAAAAGATATTTACTATTCAGTATTAAGAAATGATGGAAAATGGTCTCGCGCCGTAAGTATGGGATCTAAACTGAATAATAAAAACGAGAATATTGTTGTTGGAGTTTCTGGAGATAACAATCAAATTTTGCTTTTCTGGAATTATAATAAAAAGGAAGCCTATTTTTCAAAAGCTACAAAAACGGAGAAAGGTTGGTCTAAACCACAAAGTTTATTATTTGAAGGAGATAAAGAGTTTATTGAAAGTTTTTCAGGTTCTTTGGCAAGTGACGGGAAAACGGTTGTTTTACATTTAAACGATGCTACTAGAAAAACAAAAGACGATTTATTTGTCTCTTTTATAACAAATAAAGGCACTTTAACCGAGCCTCTTCACCTTGGGAATACCATTAATTCAAATGCTCAGGAAATGACTCCTTATTTATCGGCGGATATGAAAACATTGTATTTTTCATCAACACGACCTGGCGGGCAAGGAGGGGCAGATATTTATTATTCAAAGCGATTAGATAATTCTTGGACTAATTGGACGGTACCAAAAAATATGGGAAAAGTAATTAATTCGCCAGCTTGGGAATTGTATTTTACAGTCTCTTATTTAGGTGATTATGCTTATTTTTCAAGTACAAACCAAAGTCTTGGAGGTGATGATATTTTTAGAATTAGCCTAAAAGAAGAGCAAAAGCCAGAACCTACTATTTTAATAACGGGTACAACACTTAATAAAAAAACAGGAAAACCAATAAGCAGCACTGTTAATTATAAATCTACAACTGGAAAAGATGTAAAAGGAACAGTCGTTTCTTCATCATTTACAGGTAAATTTCAGTTAACATTACCAAAAGATAAATATGAAATTCAAGTAACGGCTGAAGATTATTATTCGGTTAGTGAAAATATTGATTTAGAAGGACTCGAAAAAAGTACTGAAATTTTAAAAGAGTTGGTGTTAATTCCTTTGGAAGAAGGTGAAACCATTAGAATGAACAATATCTTTTTCGATTTTGGCGAGTCAACACTTCGTTCTGAATCTTTTGCAGAGTTAGATAGATTAATTGATATTCTAGGTCGCCAGAAGAAAATGGAAATAGAAATTGGTGGTCATACCGATGATATTGGTAATGATGAATCGAACAAAAAGCTATCACAAGAAAGAGCAGATAGTGTGGTTTCTTATTTAGTTTCTAAAGGTGTAGATACTAAAAAATTAACTTCTGTTGGTTATGGTGAAGCGATCCCTGAAGCATCAAATGACACAGAAGAAGGTAGAAAACAAAATAGACGAGTAGTTTTCAAAATATTGAAAATGAGGTAGTACTTTCTTATATTTTTGTGAATTTCGTTAAATTTATTTTTTTTATATGATACTATAGTTTTATTCAAGAGGTTTTGTATTTTTAAGAGATTAAAATTATCATTAAAAGCGATTTACATAATATTTAATAAATGGATATGACAATTAGAAAAAGCAATAAAGGAAGTAGTTTTCGTTTTAAATTCTATTGTTTAGTATTTGTATCAATTCTATTATTTTCTAGCTGTAGTAAGGATTCAGTTGAAGATACTGTTGTAGTAGAAACTACAGACATTAATCAATTTTCAATACAAAAATTAAATAACCCTAATTTGTATGAGAATATTGATTTCAACATTGAAAATTCAAAAATTACTGGAAGAATACCTCAATTAACAAATATTACTGATTTGATTGCATCTTTTACACACAAAGGAGCAAACATTACTGTAGACGGGATTGATCAAGTTAGTGGACATTCATCAAATGATTTTTCTAATGTAATAAATTACGTTGTTAAAACAATAGAAGGGGATGAGAAATCATATAATGTAGATTTAATCAATTTTACCGCTTTACCAATAATTAATATTACAACAGATAATGAATTAGCAATAGATACAAAAGAGGACTATAGAATAGGCCATATTAGTTTAATTGGTAATAGAAAATTCCCGAACTTTGAGAATGTTAAAATGAAGATTAGAGGAAGAGGAAACTCTACTTGGGGTGTTCATCCTAAAAAACCTTATCAACTAAAATTTGATAATAAGACAGAATTATTTGGAATTCCAGAAGACAAAAAATGGATATTTTTGGCTGAATTCTCGGATAAGTCATTGATAAGGAATAAAATAGCTTTTGAGCTGGGGTATATAAGTAACTTAGATTGGACGCCAAAATCAACTTTTGCAGAGGTTGTTGTAAATGGGGAACACATCGGATTGTATAATATATCTCAAAAAGTAGAAGAGAGTGATAATAGAGTTGCACTTGGTGATAATGGTTATTTATTAGAAATTGACCAACTTGAAAGGTTGGACGAAGATGATGTGTATTTTTATTCAAACAACTTTTTAATTAATATAAAAGAACCAAATGTTGAACATAATAGTTCTGAATATATTTTTGTAAAAAATTTAATTATTGATTTTGAACAAGCATTACACGGAGAAAATTTTAAAGATGAAGTGAATGGGTATAAAAAATATATAGATATAGATAGTTTTATTGATTGGTATTTAATTAGTGAAATAACTAAAAATCAAGATTCAAAATCTTTTTCAAGTATATTTTTAAATTTTGTTCAAGGAGAAAAAATTAAAATGGGCCCTTTATGGGATTTTGATTTAGCCTTTGGAAACGTAAATTATTCAGATGCCGAACACCCAGAAGGTTTTTGGGTAAAGGATCATATATGGTATAAAAGATTATTTGAAGATGAAGATTTTGTAAACAAAGTAAAAAACAGATTTATTCATTTTAGAGAAAATCAAAATTTTATTTTAGAAAGAATGAATTATTATGAAAACCATTTAAAATGGTCTCAAGAAGAAAACGATAAACTTTGGAATTTATTCGGGAATTATGTTTGGCCAAACCCAGTAGTTTATAACTCACATTCAGAAGAAATTGCTCATTTAAAAAATTGGTTCAATGAAAGAATGGATTGGCTCGACAATGCTTATATTAAGTTATAGGTTTATTCATTTTAATTACTAGCTTTCACTTCAAAAAAGGAATGCGTAACTTTGCGCTCAAATTTTTTCTAAATGAAATGAGCTTGTTAAAAATTTTATCACCCAATTTAATGATAAATAGCGAACAGTATACTTGTGCTGAGTGTAGTCGAAGTATGTCCGTTAAAAAAAATAATATTGACACATGAAAAGAGTAATTGTTGGACTTTCGGGTGGTGTAGATAGTAGCGTTGCAGCTTATTTATTAAAAGAGCAAGGCTATGAAGTAAT
>Ga0209345_10001912_pt1 | contig 23992 bp, 19 predicted proteins | sample Cruoilmetagenom7_FD_187294 | JGI IMG/M metagenome (GOLD analysis project Ga0209345, IMG submission 187294) | Oil polluted marine microbial communities from Coal Oil Point, Santa Barbara, California, USA - Sample 7 (SPAdes) (version 2) | ecosystem: Environmental > Aquatic > Marine > Oil seeps ...
GAGTATCTTTTTTAGTCCGGCTATCGACCCAATGGTAAGAAAAATTGTAATGAGTGTATTCATTTTTTCCTTTTATGTTGTGAATTGTAGCGAGAATAATTCAGTATTCACTCGTGGAGATAAAATTCTTTATTTCCCGCTTATTTCTGCTTCTGTCCGTACCTGTTAAAATCTGATTTAAATTAGCGTTATGTGACAGCGATATTTTACTGAGACCTTGCTATTTGACTAAAACAGGTACCCATTATTGTTGAAATAAACTGTTTGCAATCGAAAAAATGCTATTTTATGGAATTCTAAATAGACGGAAAAACCCTGGTAAAGGCATGAAAAAGGAAAGACGATACCTGCTGGAATGCCGGAGAGGTATGCTTTTAAGCAAAATATGACTCTCCGCTTTCTCGGCAGTAAATGCTTATTCCAGAGAAAACCCAGACTTTATTGAGTCCGCAGATTTTTTTGAAAAATAGAGATGCGCCTCATTTTTTCGAGTTTATTTGTGATCATATATAGAAAACTATGTATGATTTGCCAAAATAAGGAATTTTTCCGAAAATGTTACTGATGTGGAAATATTTTTCGCGCCGGACAATAGCGAGTTAGGAGTCCTCCTTTTCTCTACCTGCCCCAAAGGGCGCGTTTGGTATTGATATCCATCATAATTAGGCATATGTTTATTTGCAAGTTTATTGAAATTCATATGTATGATAGAGTATGTCTATTCTCGAGGAGTACGCGGGAACCCTGGATCCTCATACTGGCGAAGCAGCAGGGTTCTGGCTAGTGCGCAGCTTTTCTGTGATGAGGGGAGAAAATAAGAGACCTCATTAAGGCAAAGGCAAAAGCAAAGCCAAAGCCGATGCTGTGAAAGAGGTCATGTGATCTTCCAGACTTTCACGATACCGTCGCTGCTAGTGCTGACGATGCTGATGCCGTTCGGGCTAAAGATGGCGTTTTGCACGCGATCGTTGTGTTGGAGAGTGTGGAGGAGTTCCCCTGTATCAGTTTTCCAGATTTTGGCAGTGTCGTCAAAACTTGCAGTGATGGCGTGAGTGCTGTCGGGGCTGAAAGACGCGTTCCACACGTTTTCGTCGTGGTGGAGTGCATGGAGGAGTCCCCCTGTATCGGTATTCCAGATTTTGGCAGTGTCGTCAAAACTTGCAGTGATGAGGTAGGTCCCGTTGGGGCTGAAAGACGTGTGCCATACCTCTTCGTCGTGGTGCAGTGTGTGGAGGAGATCTCCTGTCTTGGCGTTCCAGATTTTGGCAGTGTTGTCAATGCTTCCGGTGATGATGCGAGTGTTGTCGAAATTGAAGGACGTGTCATATATGGAAGCTGTGTGATCCTTGAAGTCCTGGACGTGTCCTCCTGTAGCAGTTTTCCAGATTTTGGCAATGCCTTTCCAGCTTGAGGTGACGACGCGGCTGCCATCGGAGCTGAAGACGGCTCTTATCACTTCATCTTGATAGTCATGTCGGAGAGTATGAATGGCTTGTCCTGTTTTGGCGTTCCAGATTTTGGCAGTGCCGTCAGCGCTTGCAGTGGAGACATGGATGCTGTCGGGGCTGAAGGACGCGTGATGCACGTTACTTTTGTGTTGGAGTGTGTGGAGGAGTTTCCCTGTGTCGGCGTTCCAGATTTTGGCGGTATTGTCCAAGCTCCCGGTGATAATGCGAGTGCCGTCGGGACTGAAGGACACGTTCCATACGTCATCGCTGTGTTGGAGTGTGTGGAGGAGTTTCCCTGTGTCGGCGTTCCAGATTTTGGCAGTGTCGTCCAAGCTCCCGGTGATAATGCGGGTGCCGTCGGGACTGAAGGACACGTCGTACACAATTTCATTGTGAGCTTCGATGGTGTGAAGGATGTCAACCGTGTTGATGTCAATTGTCTTGAGGCCGTTTTCGGAGCCGTTGTCCCTGGAGAAAAGGACGAAGAGAATGATGGGAACGAGAAGCGCGAGGGCGCTAATGAGAAGGATCTGCGGAGCGCGTAGTTTCTGGTTTTGTTTCTTGAGGTGCGGGGGAGTGGGTTGTGGAGGGTAGGTGGTTGGTGTGCTGGGAAGTGGGGAGGCAGCAGGTGCGGGTTTTGCCGGCAGTGTTCTGTGGGCGAGGGGGATGCTGATGTGGCTGGGGAGGTTGTGTTGGGGGGTGACGCCGGTGCGGAGGTGGTTGTAGGTGTAGGTGCAGAGGTCGTTTAGGGTGATGTGGGTTTGACCGGGTTGGGGTGGTGTGGTGCGCAGTCCTTGGCTGAGGACGAGCGTGAAGGGGCTGGGCTGGTTGGTATACAGGGAGGTCTGGTTGGTGTTTTCGGTGTTGGACAGGATGTAGTGGTGTTGGTTTGTAAGGCTTTTTGGCAGGTTGTTGTGTTGCTCGGCGTATGTGTTGTGCGAGCAGTCGAAGAGGAAGAGCCGGGTGTGGGTGGGGGAGTCTTCCGCTATTTGGTTGAGGGTGTGGGTGGAGAGTGCGGTGTCGGGGAGGAGGTCGATGCGGGTGTCCGCGGTGCAGAGACAGGGGTCGTTGTGTCGGTCGAAATGGATGTGACCGGTGTAGTAGAAGAGGGTGAGGTCGTGTTCGTGAGCGGAGTTGAAGAGTTCTTTTATTGCTTTGGTGATGTGAGCAGTGCTGCTGTTTTCCATGGTTTGCATGTTCTCTGGCGTGAACATGCCGGTTGTGGGGTCGGTGAGGGTGTTTTTCAGGAGAGTGAGATTGTGTGAGGGGGCATGGAGCTGAGGGAGGTTCGTGGAGTCGGGGAAGGTCTCATTGCCGACGAGCAGTGCTCGGTAGACCATCCCTGGGCTCTCTCTGTCTGTGAGTGGAGTACCGCGTTTCTGAGTACGAAAGTATTTTACCAGACTGTATGTTCTTATTTTACTTTTCTATGAAGAAGTAGCAGTTTTCGTATGTTTTCTTAGGATCTAGTCATATTTGAGGCTATTCGTTGGCCAATGGGGTGAGGGGCGGGGATGGTGTTCCGTGTGCTGAGGTTCGGTTTCTCGACCAGGCGTCGCAACATTGCCTTACCGTGATCTGGAAGACCTTGCGGGGCTATCGAAACTGAGCTTGTCTGCCGCTGTTGATGTAAATAATTATTGACACTAAGTTAAGAATATCGTACATTCTTTTATGTTAAGAACATTTGACATAGGAGCATGAGTGTCGTTCAAAGAGAAGAGCGCGTGGATCATGGCCTTGGTTCCACTCGTCATATATCCGGCCTATCTCGCCGTTATTCTGTGGCGAGCGGATAACACCAGTCTGACCGGGGTGTTCTACGCGTCAGCAATGCTGTGGACAATCGGAGCTTGGGTGACCGTCTCGATTGTGGTCCATATTGTGGTTGGGATTATCTCACCCAAAGACATCGACAAGAAGGATCAACGTGATAGGGAGATCTATCGGTTCGGTGAATATGTCGGCCAATCATTTGTCGTGATTGGTGCTGTGGCGGCGCTTGGCATGTCGATAGCCGAGCTGCACCATTTCTGGATCGCGAATGTGATCTACCTCGCGTTTGTGCTGTCGTCCCTCCTTGGGTCTGTGGTGAAGCTCGTTTCCTACCGCAGGGGCTTTCCACAATGGTGAAACCGACAAAAGTCAGAAATGTCATTCGATCTCTCAGGTTTACGAATGGAGAGATGACACAAGCGGAGCTGGCGGATCGTGTTGGGGTGACCCGACAAACGATCATTGCGATTGAGCAAGGTCGCTATTCGCCTTCTCTTGAGATGGCTTTCGAGATCGCGCGGGCTTTCAAGGTGCCGCTTGACGACGTTTTTCAATACCCCGACACTGAGCCTGAAAGCAAAGAAAAATTTTTGGGATAAAATCTCTAAAAAATATGATAATGATGTACAAAAACATGGTTTTTTTACAAAAAAACTATCGAAAGTACCAAGTCGCTCCTGAGTAAGTCGGATGTAGTATTAGATTTCGCTTGTGCATCTGGTGAGATAAGTCTTGATATAGCACCCAATGTGCAACGCCTTCAAGGTGTCGATTCCTCAGCAAAAATGATCGAACTGGCGAAGTCCGAGGGGATATCAGTTCTTGGTGTCATCGTTGGTGGCGTCACTGACGTCGTTGAAGGTTGTGCCGCTGATGTAGGTTTGCAGGACTGGTGCGGCTGTGGCGACGAGATCGGTGATTCCGGTTTTGCGCAGTTCTTCGATGCCGAGGAGTTCTCGTGCGAATAAAATGCCGATGAGATGACTGCCGATCAGTGCTGCCCGGAGCGCCGGGTTGGGGCCCTCAATGATTTTTGCGCTGTGCTCGATGAATGCGTTGCTGATGAATTCTTGCAGCATGGTGGCGGCAGCGTCGTTGGTTGCGGCAGCTCGGAGCATGGAGAGCGCGGGGGAGCCGGGTCGGGTGAAAGCCTCGAAGTAGGCGGTGGTGAGGGCCTTGGCGCGCTGTTCGATTGGGAGCTGGGCAACCGCAGCGAAAAGCTCAGATGGGTCGAAAGGCAGCTGGTGGGCTTCCACGAAAAGCTGCCGTTTGTTTTTGAAGTAGTGGATGATGAGTGCCGGGTCGACCCCGGCTGCGCGGGCGATGGCTCGAATGGTCGCCCGTTCGAACCCCATATCGCCAAATTCTTTCCGGGCGGCGGCGAGAATGGAGTGTTTCGTCAGGTCGGAGTTTCCTGGACGGCGACCAATGGGCTTGGTGTTCATGAGGCCAGTTTTACGATTGTTTCGTCGAGTGTGGCATCGACGAGTTTCACGTCGGCGTTGATTCCTGCTTTGTCGAGCTTGTCACGGATTGTGTCGATGCTTTGAGACATGACCCGAACTTTACGTCCTGCAAGCGAGACGCGGGGAGTGCTGGAATCGGGACTGTCGCAATCGAGCAGGTTGAAGGCGTCTGCCCAGCGGTCTGTCGTGATTTCCACCGTCTTTCTCCCCGCAACGATCTCATTGGCACTGCCGTCTGCCAGGATTTTTCCTTCGGCCATGACGATGAGGCGATCAGTTTGCAGGGCTTCATCCATATAATGTGTGGAGACGAGGACTGCCGTTTCGTTCTCGGCGCGCGCGTGAATCTGATCCCACAATTTGCTGCGGGCCAGCGGCGAAACACCTGAGGTCGGCTCATCTAAAATGAGCAGTTCAGGCTGGTGCTGGGTGGCGGCAGCGAACGCGGCGCGGCGTTGTAGGCCCAGCGGTATCGACCCGACAAGCTTGTTGCCGAACGGTGTAATGCCTGTGCTTTGGGCTGTAACCCCGAAGATCTTGGTCCGGAATTCCAGGTTTTCCTTGGCGGTCAGGTCGGGGTAGAGGCCGAGATTTTGTGGAACGTAGCCGATGCGATGGCGTTGCTGCCGGCTCTGGGGCCGGCCGAAGAGTCGAATATGACCGGCAGTTGGGATGAGGAGGCCGAGGATCATTTTTATGAGCGTGGTTTTTCCGGCCCCGTTTGCTCCGAGCAGACCTACAACCTCTCCAGTGTGCAGCGTGATGTTGGCGTTGTTGACCGCGGTGAATGTCCCGAAGGTGCGGGTGACCCCGGTGGCCTCGATTGGTTTCATGCGGGGTTGCCCTCCTGTGTACGCTCCTCCGCACGTTCTTGCGCGAGCTCCAGGACGATCGCGGCGTCTTCGAGCGTGATACTGGTTGTGTCGTCCGGTGTGCCGTTCGGGTCCCATTGCTGCCATTGTCGTCCGCGACGCCAAGCGAGTGATCGGGTTGTTGGTGTGTCTTGTGTGATGATCGATCCTTGAATGGCAGCGACGATGTCTTGGGGTCTGCCCGAAGCGAGCACATGCCCGTTGTGTAACAGCAAAATTGTTGCAGACCGTTCGGCTTCGTCGAGATAGGTCATTGCGGCCACTACTGCTGCGCCGTCAGAAGCCGCCCTGGTGATGAGCCGCCAGAGTTCCATGCGGCTCACGGGGTCAACGCCTGTGGTGACTTCGTCGAGGATGACGAGGCCTGGTTTTGGGAGTAGTGCCATTGACCCTGCGAGCTTCCGGCGTTCGCCACCCGACATTTGCCCCGAGATGCGGTCGCCAAAAGAATCGAGCGCGCAGTGTTTGAGGAGCATTTTTGCGCGGGGCTTCCAGTTTTTCAGTCGGTAGGCCTGTGCGACGAATTCCATGTTTTCCTCGACGCTGAGATCGCCGAAGATGCCTCCGCTTGCAGGCACGAAACCAATATTTCCCGGGGTTGGCAGGTGGATTTGGCCAGTTTGATGGAGATCGAGGCCGGCAAGCACCTTGAGTAATGTTGATTTTCCGGCGCCGTCCCCGCCAATAACGGCGTGTATGTTGCCCGGTGTGATCGTCATGTTGACGTTGGTGAGGGCGTTGACGTCTCCGAAACGCAGGCTTAGGTTCTTGACTGTCCAGCTCATGATTCCACTGCCGCTGCCGAAACCGGACTTGTTGGGTTGCTGCTTCGTTTTGGTGCAATGTCGCGATGGAATCGGAATACGGCAATCCCGAACACCACGATTGCCATGAGGACAAGAATTCCGAGAGGGAAGAGTAGGGTCGCGGGATCGGTGCCTTTGAGGAGGATGCCGCGTGCGCCGATCACGAACCAGGTTAATGGTAAGAAGTAGCCGATCCAGCGTACTTCTGCGGACATGGATTCGAGCGGGAAGATCATGCCCGACAACATGATCTGGGGCAGTAGCAGCATGATTGCGAGCTGGATTGCTTCACTCTGACTTTTCGAGACTGTCGAGATTGCAACTCCGAGTCCCAGCACAACAAAAATGAAAGTTAGGCTGAACAGGGCGAACATTGGGAATGAGCCTTTGAATGGAACATCGAAGAGCCATAATCCGGCCAAAGTCACGATTGTGATGTCGAGCAGCGCCACAACAAAGTACGGAGCGATTTTTCCGACTATGACGTCAACTGCACGCAGTGGCATGACCGCGAGCTGTTCGAGTGTTCCCTGTTCGCGTTCGCGCACAACACCAAGGCTGGTGATGACAGTGCCAATGAAGAGCAGCACAAGCCCGATCAGTGCCGGCACCATCACTTTCGCGGTGTCGAGGTTCGGGTTGAACAATAGATTGGGCTGGAAACCCGGTGGGACCCGGCGCAGGGCTGATTGCGCCATGAATAGCTCTGTCCCATCGATCAACATGGACTGGCCAGAGTTGGTGTGTACGAACACAACCCCCGCCTCGGAGTTACGTAACAAATCCTGACCGACGTCTGCACCGGCAAGTTCGTTCACTGTGACCACGTTGAATACCGGATCGAGGGTGGTGGCCATCTCGACAGCACCCGGCCCGAGAAGAGCAGTGTCGATTTCGGTGACGTCGAAGCGAGCGGCATAGCCGAACACAATCAGTAACAACAGTGGGAGTCCGGCCATGAGGGCGACCGTGCGGCGGTCTCGCCGCATCTGGCGGAACTCCTTCACGATCATGGCTTGCATTATTCGCTCCAGGGGTCATTGTGCGGTATTACGAGAGTAATTCTACAGCTGTTGAATTACTCGTCAACCCCTTCGTTTGTCCCCCCCGTTTGTTCCCCTTCGCTCCTTGTTCTTCTTCTCGGTTCTTCCTGTTCATGGGAGTATGGGGCAGATTGCTGAAGGAACTGATGGCAATGCTTCCCGTTTCGCAGTGAAAATGCGGATATGATGCACTGCATATGCGCTATGTTCCGTTTTCGTTACACGCATGCTGTGCGAATGCTGCACTGAAGTCGCAATATGCTTGTGTTTTGGTTGTCGTTCGGGTGTCACCCCGCCTGCATTCTGTTTGTACTGTGTTGTGTTTGGCAACGGCCTGTCTCGGTCTTGTGCTTGTTTGCCCGGTAGAATGGGCTTGGTCTTTGCTTCTTTGCAGACTTGCCATGGGAATTTTGTTGTGTTTTGCATTCTTGTGACACCTGAGATTTCGCTTTCGTAGCGTGCTTTTTTGTCGTGACGGGTAGCCGTATCGGGATGCGGGGCGACAAAACGGGAACGCTTTCCCCGCCAGGTTGGTCAGGGCGGGGCCTGCGGTTGGAAGGTTTCTTTTGCTTACTTCTTGTGTCCGCTCAGTTTTTACGGATTATGACGGGACTTTGGCAGAGATTGTGGCTCGTCCAGAGGACGCCTGGCCGGTGGCGGGGGCGGTCGACGTGCTTGCTGGGCTCGTTGCTTCTGGGGTTGTGGTGGGGGTGCTTTCTGGGCGCCCGACGAGTTTTTTGCAGGAGCGTCTTGGTCTTGACCAGGTTATCTATCGTGGTTTATACGGGTTTGAACGTGCGGTAGGGCTGGGTGAGGCTGTTGTGTCGGCCGCGTTGGCAGAGGCGTCCGGCGACCTTGCTCTTGTTCGTGCGCGGCTCGAAACGCTTGCTGCTGACCAAACAGGTGTCACTGTTGAAGACAAGACGTGGAGTGTGACGCTTCATTATCGCAATGCTCCCGCACCGGCGGCGATAGAGGATCGTGTGCGACAGGCGACGCAGGAGGCTATTTTAGATCTTGCGCTTGACATGCATCCTGGGCGCATGTGCTGCGAGGTTTTACCGCGTGTGAAGATGGATAAGGGAATTGCTCTCGAAGAGGAAGCCCACCGTGTTGCCGCGCAGGAAGTCGTGTTTTGCGGTGATGACTTTGGGGATCTTGTGGCTTTTGATGCGCTTGATCGTCTTGCTGCGCAGGGGAAAAAAGTAATGCGTGGGGCGGTGGTTTCTGCGGAGGCTCCTCCTCTCCTGTTGGAACGGGCCGATCTTTTGCTTGCGTCTCCTGCTGCGGTTGTGGAGAAGTTTCATGCCTTTTCAGGCCTCTGACTGTGCGACGTGCCGCTTTTTCCCGCTCTTTCCGGCGGTTTTTGCGTCTGTCAGCTCTTTTGTGTGTTCCCTATTTTCTTGTAGGGGAAAGTGCCGGATGATTTTCCATTGGGAACAGGATGCGTCGAGGGAGAGTTCTGTCAGGATCACCTCCTCTACTTCGATTGTGCCGAGTTTTATGTGGGCAATAGGCGCGAGTGCTTCTTGCACTTCTTCTTGTGAGGCGTAGCCGTTGGCATAGCCAAGCGTGAGGTGGGAGACGAGTTCGTGGCGGCGTGGATCGGGAGGCAGTTCTCCGACAGGGCCGAGCAGTCGGCGTGTGAGGTCGGCGAATTTTCCGGTGAGGTCAGGGTCTGCCCACACGACGGTAGAGAAGGTATGGAGGTTTTGTACGCGCGCTGTCCAGCGGGGAGTGGCGGCGATAATATTTTTAATACCTAAGAGTGTTTGTTCTTTGACGCAGTGTGCTTCGCCTAAATAGCGCAAGGTCACATGGAGATGGTGGTCGGGGTGTGGAACAAGCGGAAGTCGAGTCAGGAGAGAGCGGACCTTTTCGAGGCCGGGCAGGCGAGACACGTCTACTGCCACGATCAAGTTCCAGGAGGGAGAATCATGCGGTTTTTGTGGAAAATGCGAGCTAGGGCGGAGTGCCATCCAGCTCATTGCAACCCTTCCAATTGGGCGGTGAGCCATTGGCCTGGAGGGTGGGCCATGGCCTGGTGACGCAGCGCTTGCGCGCTACGCTCCCGTTCATTCTCCGGCATTTCCAGCGCAATTTCAATGGCTTTTGCTGTGGCGGTGATGTCGTAGGGGTTCACGCCGAGACACATCTCCGCAAGTTCTTCGTACGCGCCTGCTTCAGTGGAGAGAACGACAGGGGCATTTTTTTCGTTGAGGAGTGGTCCTTCCTTTGCGACCAGGTTCATGCCATCGGAGATGGGGTTGACAATGAAGACATCGGCGAGGAGAAAAGCCGCAAGCGAGCGGGGAAAATTGTCGTCTTCGAGGAAGATGATGGTTTCTTCCCCAAGTTCGTCATTGGCTTTTTGTGCAGTTTGTCGGCAATGGTGAAGATATTCGCGGTATTCCTTGAGAGTGAGACGGGATGGGTTGACGAGGATGAGATGTGCAGTGGAGGAGAGGAGATCCGGGCGTCTCCGCATAAGTTCTGTGTACGAATCTATGCCCCTGATGATATTTTTTGAGAGCTCTGCCCTGTCGACCCGGACTACTGCCCGTCTGCCTTTCAGATGTTTTTCCAGGATGGCGCGTTCGGCACGCACTTTGGGGCTGTCTGCTGCGACCTGAAGGCTTTTCGGGTCGGGGCTGAGCGGGTGAACTTCAATTTTTGGGGCAATGCCAGGGGTAAGGTCGGGGGCTTCTTGCTGGAGTATGGCGCGAAAACGGGCGGCCCAGCGTTGCGTGTGAAAACTACAGAGGTCGGCGGCGCCCATTCCTTCGGCCAATTCCTGGCGCCAGTCTGATGGAAGCACAGAGAAAGCAGACGTGTGTGCGAAGGGGGTATGAGAAAAATGTCCGACGGGGATCTCTGGGGCAAGCTGCTTGAGAAGTTTTGGCACGAGCGCGAGATGATAGTCCTGTACGAGTACGACTGGAAGACGTGCGGAAGACGAGGTGCTCTGAAGATGACGGGCTTCTTTTATGGCCGCTGCCGCAAATAGCTTGTTCACCTTGCGGTAGGAAGACCAGGCCGCGTGTGTTTTCGCGTCGAAGACCGGCCCATAGGGGCGGTTCCATAGGTCATGATGCGCGAACCAGAGTATGCGGTTCGAGATCTCATGCAAGGCCTGTTCTTGCTCTGCCGCATCGGGCGTGAGCAAGCGAACCTGATACGGCCCGTTATCTTGTTGTCCTTCTTTTGCTGCACGGCGGTCTGACGCTGACTGTGCCGCGGCAATCCAGGTGCCGCCTGTGGCGGTGAGACCGGGGCCCAAAGCTGAGACCAGCCCTCCTGCTCCACGTCGAGATACCAGAGCGTCGTTGACGCAGGACCAGGAAAGTGGACCCCGGTTTGAAAGGACGATGAGTGGATACTGCAAGAATTTCCTTTTCCGTTCGCCGGAACGGGTAGGTTCTAATCTTGCAGGGAGACGAAGAGCTGTAACCAGTTTTCCAAAAGGGCTGTCATGGTGAAGTTCTCGCGCACGTGATTATGTGCTAGTTCTCCCATTTTTTTGCACTGGTCGAGATTTTTTAAGAGATCTATACAGTGCTTCGCGCAAGCATCGACATCGTCAACGAGATATCCCGTTTTCTCATGTTCGATCTGGAGCCGGATCCCGCCAACGTTTCCTCCGATGACCGGTGTTTGCTTCCACATTGCTTCTGAAACAGTAAGGCCAAAACCCTCACGTGTTGATTTTTGGATGACGACTGCCGCCGCTCGCTGGAAGGCATTTACTTCAATTGCCCCGACTCCATGTGCGTTCGTCAGAATGAAGATGTCGGGGTCATCCTGGGCATGGGTCTCTGTGCGGGCAAGGTAATGCATGCCCTCAGGGTCATCGCTGGCCATCGATCCGGCAAGCACAAGCTGTATCTCCGGGATTTCTTTTTTCACGATGCGATAGGCATCAATAACACCGAGAGGGTCTTTCCAAGGGTCAAATCTTGAGATTTGCACAAGAAAAGGACGGTTCGGGTCTATGCCGTAGCTATCCACAATCGCGTGATTGACCTCGTCGCCCAGTGAGAGATTCTTCAAGGAGATTGGGTCAATACAGGGAGGGATAAGGGAGATTGGGGGAAGAGGACGACCGGTTGGAATGAAGTCCTGCATCGTGAAAACTGCAGCGTCATAGTTCTCAATGAATGGAAAAACATAGTCCGCGACAGGAGCAAAGGGGCGGGAAGTGTCGATATGGCAGCGCCAGATCCACTTACCGGGAGGTCGGCGACCATGCTTTTTGATGTATTGATCGAGAAAAGCCGCTGGTTGCGGGTCATGCACGACAACGAAGTCGTATTCTTCTGCCTCGAGACGCTCGATGTTGGCAATCTGTTGGTCGTAGTAGATCTCTTCCATTTGAGGCGTCCAGGCCGTCTCCATGCCCTGGAGAGAGTTGTGGATTGCCTTTGTGACATTGTAGAAGTCGTCTGTGCCGTACATCACTTCCCATTGGGCATCAACCCCGATTCCTCGCATCATTGGAATGAGGGTTGCGAGAATTTCCGCGACACCTCCTCCGTACGCTGTCGCATTGATTTGGAGAACACGTTTATTGTGAAGAGACTTCGCGAGGGTTTCGATGCGCTCGCGCGCTGTCGGGGTCATCACTTGCATATAGCGGTCGAGGGACCGAGGCTTGAGGGGAACGGGTTCGAGCATATGGGTCCAGGGGGGGTCAGGGGTTGGTCGCTGGTGTTCATATCCTATGGCGACCTTCCCGGGTCAGGTGATGTACGTATGCAGGTCCGAAGTTTGACCTAGAGGAATCCCAACATGGAGAATGTTGGTGCCTGACAAGGCTAGCGTCGCGGAGACCTGTTGTCTTTTCTCCTTCTCGGCAAGCTCGTGCTCTTCGTGAACTGCTGTTCACCCGTTTTGGCATTTGTTGCCCTGTCGGGATGGGAAGATGAGGATTCTTGTTGCTCCGTGTGCTTTTAAAGGTGTCGCTTCGGCGGTAGAAGTTGCCGCGGGATGGGCTGCTGTTTTAAGGGATCAAGGGTTCTCTGTCGATATCTGTCCTATTGCTGATGGAGGGGACGGTACCCTGGATGTGCTCGAAATGGCAGTGGGGGGGCGTCGGTTTTTTTGCGAGGTCACAGGTCCGCTTGGAGAACCAGTCAAAGCCTATTGGTATCTGTTGCGCGATGGCACTGGATTTGTTGAGTCTGCTGTCGCCTATGGGATGCGTGTGCTACCGGAAGGAAAAACGGGGGGGCTCGCTGCCACATCGCACGGCGTAGGGGAACTTGTGCGTGAGGCCCTGCAAAAGACTTCGCGTGTGATAGTGGGCGTAGGCGGGACCGCGGGAACAGACGGAGGCCGGGGGGCGTTGGAGGCACTCGGAATTTTTCCACCGGTTTCATCTGGGCAGCAGAGCATTTCTTCTCTTGCCACGCAGACTTTTCCGAATTTGCCGTTTGGAATTGCTGGGGATCGTTCTCCCCACAAGTGGGATCGTGCGGTGCCTGTTCTGCGTGCTGTGGCAGAAGCAGGCCTTGAGATTACGATTGCGTGTGATGTGTGGAATCCGCTGCTCGGACCGATGGGGGCAGCAAGCGTGTATGGTCCCCAGAAGGGTTTATCCGCTTATGGAGTGAAACGGGGGGAAAAGCGACTGTTTGAGTGGGCGAGCGCCTGGCCCGGAGGGCTGAAAGCGGCTTCTTTGCCAGGAGCCGGCGCAGGTGGAGGTCTCGCTTTTGGCCTGTATATGGGACTCGGCGGTCGTCTTGTGCCGGGTGCTGCACTTGTTGCAGAAGTGATCCAGTTGAGAGAACGCCTCTCGCGTGCCGATCTTGTGATTACTGGGGAGGGGAGCTATGACGAGCAGTCAGAGTACGGCAAGGCCACCGGTTTTTTGGTGGGGCAGGCGCGTCGCATGAGAAAGACTGTGGTGATTGTGGCGGGCACCTTCGCCAGAGAAGAAACTCCCAGAGAAATATCAACACTTTTTCGAGGGAAGGCTTTTTCTGCGGGTTGGGATCAGGGGGATTTCGATGCTCGTGCGACACCGGAGGATGCGGCACCAGAGGGGGATGCCAACCTCGTACGGATTGCCCTTACCGAGGTTGCGGGGCCCAAGACAATCGAACAATCGATGGCGCAAGGTCTTGATCTGATTGTTGACAGTGTGCAAGACCTGTCAGGAAAAATTTACTCAGCAGGGTCAGGGTAAGGATGCCGCGTGGATAAAAAAGGCGGGAAAGACGGAGGTGGTTTTCCCCTGCCCCAAGTAAAAAACAGCGAACCCGATACCAGCGATCAAGTTCCCTGGCCTCTCGGACTGGGGAAACTGGGATGGGTTATCCTGATTGGTTTTGTCGCATGGGCTCTTGTTGGAGTGGTTTGGCTTGGGGAAGAAACAGGTCGGGCGCTGCGCCATGTGGACATTATTTTCACCCCACTCATTTTGGCACTGTTGATTGTTTTTCTTTTACATCCCCTGGTGAGCTGGGCAGATAACAGAGGTATCGGTCGCTTGGCGGGATCTTTGGCGACCTATGCGCTTTTCATTTGTGGGCTTATGCTTATTGGGGTTTTTCTCGCGCCTGTGATCGGAAGAGAAGTGCGGAATTTCCGTGACGAGCTTCCCGACTTGCGGAAAGACATTGAGAGCTGGCTTGAAGATGTCTCTACGGAATACGACTTTTTAGAGTTTTTAGCTCCGGAAAGATTACGTGACACCCCCATGCGTTCTCTTTTGACAGAGGAAGAAGAGAACGGTGATGGAGAAGAAGATGCTAAAAACGCAGAGACCGATCTGGATTTTGGGCTTTTCGTAGAGTACGGCGGGAGTGTGCTGCGTTTGCTTGTGCAGATCGTGCTGGCCCCGATCATTGCGCTTTACCTTTTGATTGATCTTCCGCATCTGTTACGGGCCGGCAGAGCGCTGATTCCTCCTGCAGCCCGATCTGAGACAGAATTTGTGCTGCAGGGAGTGGCCCAAATCCTTATGAGCTTTTTTCGAGGACAGCTGGTAGTGGCGGCTATCGTGGCGACGATGTCTGTTGGGGCTTTTTTGCTGGTGGGTGTGCCTTTTGCCGTCCCAATCGGGCTTGCGGGTGGATTGTTTAACATTATTCCCTATGTGGGCCCCTGGATTGGTGGTGGGCTTGCCGTGCTTGTTTCCCTTGTCGTGGATGACGGTTTGAGTTCTGCTTTCTGGGCAGTATTGGCTGCTGTGTCCGTGCAGCAAATAGACAATCATTTTGTGTCACCCGTTGTGATGCGTCGTGCGGTGAAAGTGCATCCGGCTGCGGTCGTCCTGGGGCTGCTTGCCGGGGGAGAGCTTGCTGGTTTCTGGGGTCTGCTTTTGGCGGTGCCGGCGATTGCTTCTTTCAAACTCATGGCCGGCTATTTCTGGCGTACGCGCATCCTCAATATTCCCAAGGATGTGGCGATGGCATTCCAGGCAAGAGGGCTCGGTGCCGGGATCGAGATAACCCTGCCAATGGTTTCACTGGATGTGGATGTGTCTGGGGGTGCCGTGTCTGGGGATGCCGCGCAAGAGACCACCCCAGCGGGTGGAAGGCCTGCGAGGCATCGAGATGGGCGTGCCGTCGGGGAGCAGGCAAGCGACGAAAAAGGTTCTGGGGGAGAAAGCCCGGGGCGAGAAGACGATCAGTAGGCGGAGAGGCCACCATCTGCGGGAATAGTGGCGCCGTTTATCATGCGGGACTCCTCGGACGCCAAAAAGAGGGCGATAGCCGCGATGTTTTTTGGCATGCCGACCCCAAATGGATAGCGTTGCATGCCCATGTTGTCAGCGCTCGGCATTTTTTCGCTGTCTGCGTCGGATCCAGGCTGATCTTGTGTGGGGTTGTTGAGGCCGAAACGTTTTTTTACTCGGTCTGTGAGGATGACACCTGGGCAGATGGCGTTGGCGCGGATATTGTGCTTGGAATACGCGCCGGCCAAGGCCCGTGTAAAGGAGAGAATCCCGCCTTTGGCAGTGGAATACACGTGCGCGGGAAAGTTTCCTTGGAGGGCTGCTGCCGAGGCCACGTTCACGATTGTTCCGCCCCCTGCTTCGATCAGGGCGGGTATGCCGTACCGGCAGCAGAGGAAGGGGCCTTTCAGGTCAAGATCGATTGTGTGATCCCATACGGAGAGGTCCACTTCTGTGACGGGAGCATCGGCAGCAACCGAGCCTCCTGCACAGTTGAACAGGACGTTGAGTTGCCCATAGTGCTGTTGGGCCTGTGTGATGGCGTTTTGCACACTCGTGTGATCTGTGACGTCGGTCTGCACAAACAGGGCATCGCCGCCTTGATCCTGCACTTTTTTTTCGGTGTTGCGTCCGAGTTCAGGATTGATTTCTGCGATCACTACCTTGGCGCCTTCTTGCGCGAAACGGGCGGCGGCAGCCTGAGCGATGCCCGATCCAGCGCCTGTAATAAAGCTGACTTTGCCGGTAAGATATCCCATATGTTCCCCCTTGGTGCGTTCTTTTCTGTGATTCTATAAGAGAGGGAAAGGAAGAGGGGTGAAGAAGAATGCCGGTTTGGTCGCGGTGGCTGTCGGCTTTTTCTGTGTCTTTTGCGGTGTTGTGGGGGTTCTTTTTCTGTTGTTACAGATGTTTCGTGCGCGTGATGTTCTTTGTCGAGGATCGGGTTTCGGGAGTTTTGCTTGCCGGTTTTGTGGGGCACTCCTCTGGTTTTTGTGCGACATGTAGGAAATGTGGAAGAGCTGCGAAGAGTTTGTTGGGTGCAGGGAAAACAGGGTGATTTGCCCGTTTTTTCTGAGAGTAGGGACTTCTCCGGGTTCCCCGTCCGCTTGCTTCCGACGCGTTATCCTACGGTTCTAATCGTTGTTGATGGCATGTGAAATTGATGGCATGTGAGTAGGGTGTGAGACAGGGTGAGGAAAAGACGTGTACGTGTTTTCTGGCTGATTAAAGGACTGGGTCCGGGTGGGGCAGAGCGTCTTTTAGTCTCGTTTGCGCGTGTCCGGGACCGGGATCGCTATGAATATGAGGTGGGTTATCTTGTTCCTGAAAAAGATGCTTTAGTTCCTGAGTTGGAAGCGCTTGATGTGCCGGTGACTTGTCTTGAAGGTGCGGCGTGGCACGACTTGGGTTGGGTGCGGCGTTTGCACTCATATCTCGATAAGGGAAATTTCCAGCTTGTACATGCCCATTCTCCTCTGCCCGCGGGCATGGCCCGTCTTGTTGGTCGTGCCCTCCCCAGTGCGCGGCGTCCCCGTGTGCTTACGACTGAGCACAATTTATGGGATCGCTACGCGCGCCCGACGCGTTGGGTGAACAAGCTGACGGCACCTTTGGGTGTGGGGTCTCTTTCGGTATCCCAGGGTGTGCATGACCATTTGCCTTCCCGTTTGCGCCGACATGATCAAGTGCTTTGTCATGGGGTGGATTTGGATGGGATCGTTGCGCAGCGAGGCGAGCGAGAAGCAGTACGGGCGGAGCTTGGCATTGCTTCAGGGGAAGTTGTTTTTGCGCATGTTGCCAATTTCCGTGTGCAAAAGGCGCATGGCGACATGTTGGCGGCGGCGCGCATCCTGCTTGGCAAATGCGAGAATGCCCGTTTTCTCTTGATTGGGCAGGGGCCATGCGAAGAAGAAATTCGTGCAACACACGCCAAGCTCGAACTAGGGGAACGCTGTCGCATCTTGGGTTATCGTCCTGATGTCGTGAGAGTGATGGCCGGGTGTGACGTTATGGTGCTTTCCTCAGTGTTTGAGGGTATGCCAGTCGCAGTGATGGAGGCTTTGGCGCTCAGCATGCCGATTGTGGCAACAAACGTTGGGGGGTTACCAGAAATGGTCTCCGATGGAACCGAGGGCTTTTTGGTTGCCCCTTCTCGCCCTGAGGAGCTGGCGAAAGCGATGCTGGAACTTGCCGTGGAACCCGGCGCGAGTGTGCTGCGTGCACAGATGGGAGAGGCAGCAATGAAAAAATCTGCTGTCTTTGATATTCGGACGACCGCTCGCATCCTCGAGGACCTCTACACGGATTTCGTGTCATGATTGAGCGCGTGCCATTGGAAAAAAAGCAAGAAAACAGCGCCGAAAGTGACATGGAAATTCGACCGGTAAAGGCATCTGATGCCGATGCTGTGGCTGCGCTGCTCATTTCGGTCATGGGCTGGATTCCCGATGATCGTATTCGTGCTTTTCTCGAGTGGAAACATAAGGAGAACCCCTTTGGGACGTCTCCCGAGTGGGTAGCGCTCGCAAACGGTGAGGTAGTGGGATACCGAGCTTTTCTCCGTTGGGAGTTTCTGCTTCCGAATGGAGAAACCCGGCGCGCTGTGCGTGCAGTTGACACCGTGACAGACCCCGCGTGGCAGGGCAAGGGGATTTTTCGCCGTCTCACGATGACGGGAGTGACCGCGCTCACAGAGAAAGGCGTGCACTGGGTGTTCAATACGCCAAATGAGCAGAGCCGCCCTGGCTATCTCAAGATGGGCTGGCGCGATGTCGGGCGTCTTGGGGTGGGAGTCCGGTTTCTCTCTCCGCTTGGGGTCGCGCGTGCGTTGCGGGCGCGTGTTCCCGCAGAAAAATGGTCGATACCATGTGAGGTAGGCCTCGTCGCGCAAGAGGCCTTTGCCGATACTGCAGGCGTGGAAGGTTTACTGGAAAAGCTCCCTCCCCCGCGCGGTGTACGAACGCGCATCACCCCTTGCTTTCTCAGCTGGAGGTACGGTTTCGATCCGTTGCATTACCGTGTGTTGTATGCGGGAACGTCTCTGGAAGACGGCCTTGTTGTCTTTCGTGTGCGTCGTCGTGGCGCCGCGCGCGAGGCAGTTGTTCTTTCTGTATTGGTCCCGGGAGACGATAAGAAAACGAGACGTACTCTATTGCGGAGAGTGGCGCGCGAAGTTGAGGCGGATCATCTTTTGTGCCTTGGTAGTAGGGGATTGTCAGAGGGGTTTGTGCTTGTCCCAGGGCTTGGACCGTTTTTTACCTGGAGAGCACTGGCAAATGACACCATGCCGAGTTTGCCTGATTGGGATCTCGGTATGGGTGATGTCGAGCTTTTTTGAGCTGTGACGTGCTAGTGCGAGAACTGACCCGCTTCGCGTCCTGGCCCCGGAGGTCCGGCGAATGCCTGGGCAATCTGCAACCATTCTTGGGCGAGGGGCCCCTCCGCTTTGATTTCGGTGTCGTTCGGATGGCGGCGTTGGGTAGTCACGAGACAGAAGTCCAGGGCGGGCCCGTACACCCTGTTTTTTGGTGTCGTTTCCGGCGTGTTCTCCGGGGCGGTTGCTGCGCTGTGTTTGCCCGCGGTCCAGCTCCAGTGGTCGCCTGTGGGGCCGGTCAGTTCGACGAGGATAAGTGCCGGTGGCGGGGTCATCCCGCGTACCGCATAACTCCAGTCGCGGGTTGTCACTCCTATATGGGCGATATGGCGGAGTCGGTTTGTAGGGGGAAGCGAAATTTCCAGGGTATCGAGGATATCGATGCCGTGTGCCCATAGTTCCATAAGGCGCGCGGTCGCGAAGGAGCGGGCACTCATTGGGGGACCGTACCAGGGCAGACGCGTTTTTGGAGGAAGCCGGCTGAAAACCTCCCGCATTTTCGCGTTTTCTTCGCGCCATGCGGTCAGCAGCTCGGGAACGGACATGCCACGCGCCAGTGCCTGGCCTCCATTGGCAGTCTTTTCAATATCTTCTTTGCTAGCCCCTTTTGCGATGGCCTCTGCGAGGGCTTTCTTTTCTGCGAGGAAGGCCTCAGGATCTGTCGCAGTTCCATATGCCTTGCGGTCCACGAAGAGCAGGTGGCCGACCTGGTCGCGTACCGTCCAGTCGGGGGCCGGAGTCGGAATATCCCAGCTTTCTTCATCAAGCTGGGAGAGGATCCCATCCAAGTCGGCTTGTTCGGCAGCGATGTCCGCGCAGAGTTCTTGCATGAGGGTCGTCTTCCTTGTGCGTTCCCGCTGTATGACTCGTGTGCTGAGTCCTTTGTAGCAGCCTGTTCCGAGAATTCTGTGGTCGCTTCCGAGTTTTTCTTTCGTGTGCGTCGTCGTGGCGCCGCGCGCGAGGCAGTTGTTCTTTCTGTATTGGTCCCGGGAGACGATAAGAAAAGGAGACGTACTCTATTGCGGAGAGTGGCGCGCGAAGTTGAGGCGGATCATCTTTTGTGCCTTGGTAGTAGGGGATTGTCAGAGGGGTTTGTGCTTGTCCCAGGGCTTGGACCGTTTTTTATCTGGAGAGCACTGGCAAATGACACCATGCCGAGTTTGCCTGATTGGGATCTCGGTATGGGTGATGTCGAGCTTTTTTGAGCTGTGACGTGCTAGTGCGAGAACTGACCCGCTTCGCGTCCTGGCCCCGGAGGTCCGGCGAATGCCTGGGCAATCTGCAACCATTCTTGGGCGAGGGGCCCCTCCGCTTTGATTTCGGTGTCGTTCGGATGGCGGCGTTGGGTAGTCACGAGACAGAAGTCCAGGGCGGGCCCGTACACCCTGTTTTTTGGTGTCGTTTCCGGCGTGTTCTCCGGGGCGGTTGCTGCGCTGTGTTTGCCCGCGGTCCAGCTCCAGTGGTCGCCTGTGGGGCCGGTCAGTTCGACGAGGATAAGTGCCGGTGGCGGGGTCATCCCGCGTACCGCATAACTCCAGTCGCGGGTTGTCACTCCTATATGGGCGATATGGCGGAGTCGGTTTGTAGGGGGAAGCGAAATTTCCAGGGTATCGAGGATATCGATGCCGTGTGCCCATAGTTCCATAAGGCGCGCGGTCGCGAAGGAACGGGCACTCATTGGGGGACCGTACCAGGGCAGACGCGTTTTTGGAGGAAGCCGGCTGAAAACCTCCCGCATTTTCGCGTTTTCTTCTTGCCATTCGGTCAATAAGGTGGAGGCTGACATGGTTTCAGAAAGGATGTTGCCTGTTTCGATCAGGCCTTCCAGGTCTGTTTTTTCTGCGTCTCTTTCTTTTATGAACGCGTCGGGATCCAACGCGGTACGACGCGCCTTGCGGTCAAAGCAGAGAAGGTGGCCGATCTGATGGCGTATCGTCCAGTCTGAGGCAGAGGCGAGGAGTTCCCAACTTTGTTCGTCGAGCCGGGAGAGAATGCCGTGCAATTCGGCCTGTTCGGCAGCGATGTCCGCGCAGAGTTCTTGCATGACGGTTTTCTTTCTCGTTTGTGTTCATGCAGCGAGCTGCTTTTGCTCGTCGTGTTTGTGCGCACACTCTTGTGACCGTTGCACGAGACATGCCTGAAGACGCCTGGCTGTACGTCTGGGCTATTTGCCAGGACGTATCCCGTGTTCCCCCCACTGTTTCTCGATATCTCTCGACCTTCCAGTGAGGTGAAGTGTTCCCCGAATCGGCGATTAGCGGCCTTTCCATTGTGGGGGACGTTTTTCGCGAAAGGCCCGTGGTCCTTCTTGCGCGTCTTCACTCTGGTACACATGCTCCCAGATTTGGTCGGCTTCCGTCAAGGCCTCACTCCAACCTGGTTCAGCTGAGCGGTAGACCATTTTTTTCGCTGCTTGCACGGAGAGAGGAGCCAGAGATGCGATGTGTTTGGCCATTGCACCTGCTGTTTCCCGCAACTCTGCGAGTGGAACAACCTTATTGACGAGACCAATTTCGTGGGCGCGATGGGCGTCGAGAGGTTCGGCAGTAAGCAGAATTTCCAAAGCGACCCGAGGAGGGATGAGCCAGGGAAGCGGCGCTGCCCAGGGGGCACCCCGGCTCCAGCGGGCTTCCGTGATGGCGAAAAGGGCGTGGTCTGCCGCGATGCAGAGGTCGCACATTTGGGCGAGAAAGAAGCCTCCCGCGAAGGCAATCCCGTTCACGGCAGCGATGACTGGCTTGTCGGTTTTGATGTTGCGGTTCAGGGAAGGCAGAAAATCAGGAGGCGGGACTTCGAGGCCAGTTTCGGCCATTTCTTTGAGGTCGGCACCTGCACAAAATGCCTTGTCGCCTGTGGCCGTGAAGACCATCACTTTGGCAGTGTGATCTGCGATAAAATCCTGGAAACCACGCCATAGTCCCTCGCGTGCTGATTTATTAAGGGCGTTGCGCGCCTCAGGACGGTTGATGGTGAGCCAAGCCACATCGTCGACTACTTCGTAGGTAACCGGCGTCTTTGGGGCAGGATTTGTGCTCCCCATTTGTTTTCCCCTTTGCTGCGCACGAGACCTTGGGAAGTCTCTGCTGTGTCGCCCGTTCGGCCGGCGCTTTGGTGTCTGGTGTTTGGGTCGCTACCTGGTGTCCGGGTCGCTAGCTGTTTGCTGTCTCAGTTTCTTGCGTGTCGGTGTGCAAGACGACGAGGACGAGGCCAGTTTCCACTTGCTCGTTCGTTTCCACGCGTACTTCTGCAACCTGGCCGTCTTCAGGAGCATGCACCGTGTGCTCCATTTTCATGGCTTCGAGCACAATCAGCACTTGCCCTTTTTTTACTATGTCGCCGGGAGCTGCCGCAATGCGTACGATCTTGCCTGGCATAGGCGCAAGCAGCGAACCAGGATCGGGCGCGCGTGTTGCGTCAGGGAAACGTGCCCGCACTCGCAGTACGGCGTGCCCAAGTGGGCTGTCCACAAACACACATTGCTCTTCTTGCACTGTTGTGCAGTGCACACTGTACCGACGTAGTACGCTGTTTGTCTGCATTTCTAGCTGTTCGGGGTACGGTAAGGAGAAGTGTACGGTTTCTTCGTGGCTTTCCGGGCTTTCCGGGCTTTCCGGGCTTTCGCTGTGTGTCGTGTGAAGATCGGCGTTCGGGCCGGCTTGAGGGTTGCTGCCGGCTTGGCTGTTCTCGGGGGTGCCGGGCTGCGCAGCCTTTTGCGCTCGGGCCGCGTCTGGGGCCGTATCTGATTGGGTTGTGGCCGTGACAGAGGCGCTTCCATCACGGCATATCCTGTAGGCAACGGTGATGGTGCCGTGTGTGCCGATGAATTGCACCTGTTGGGGGGCTGAAAAATTGTTGCGCCAGCCTGACGGGATTGAAGGGAACGCCTTGGCGTTTTTTGCGTTGTGTGCCTGTGTGGTGAGCGCCGCGGCAATGGCGTGCAGGCGTTCCTCTGCTGGGGTCAGGGTAGGTGCCCCGAGCGAGACAGGAGAGTGTCGTTCGAGAAAGTGGGTGTCGGTTGCGCCTGTAAGAAAGTCGGGATGTTGCAGCAAACGCACGAGAAAATCGCGGTTTGTGACGAGCCCGTGAATCTGGCTGCGGGAGAGACTGTCCGCGAGTAGGGCCGCTGCCTCGGCTCGTGTGGGGGCGTGCGCTGTGACTTTTGCGAGCATCGGGTCGTAGTGCACGCTCACTGTGTCGCCGTCAACAACGCCGCTGTCGACGCGCAGGCCGTGTCTTGCCGGCACGTGAAAACGGGCGAGTTTCCCGGTGGTGGGGAGGAAGCCGCTGCTGGGATCCTCGGCATAGAGGCGTGCTTCTATGGCATGGCCGCGCGAGACGGGTTTTTCCAGTTCAGGGGGGAGCGGGGCGCCATCTGCCACAAGCAGCTGGGCGCGTACGAGGTCGATTCCTGTGATGCATTCGGTTACAGGATGTTCGACTTGGAGGCGGGTGTTGACTTCGAGGAACCAAAACTCGCCATTGGGAGCGAGAATGAACTCGACTGTGCCGGCACCTTCGTAGCCAATGGTTTTGCCTGCTGCGACTGCTGCTGCCCCCATTTCGGCGCGCAATGCGGGGGTGATGGCGGGAGATGGTGTTTCTTCCACGATCTTTTGGTGGCGCCGCTGGATCGAACACTCTCGTTCGAACAGGTGGACAAGGTTGCCGTGGCTGTCCCCAAAGATTTGTATTTCTATATGGCGTGGGGCATCGATATAGCGTTCGAGAAAGACACGGTTGTCGCCAAAGGCGGCCTTTGCCTGGCGTTTTGCTCCGGCAACTGCGTCGGCAAGGTTGTTTTTGTCCCGCACAACCTGCATGCCTTTTCCACCGCCACCTGCTGCTGCTTTTACCAGCACAGGGAAGCCGATTTTTTCTGCTGTGGGGAGGAGCGCGTCTTCTGGGATTGTGCTGAGGTCAGCCCCAGGCAGGACCGGCAGCCCTACCTTTTGCATGTGGTTTTTGGCGGCAAGCTTGTCGCCCATGAGAGCGATGGCTTCTGCGGATGGCCCGACAAAAACGAGACCGGCCATGCGACAGGCACTGGCAAAGGCCGCGTTTTCCGCAAAAAAGCCATAGCCGGGATGGATCGCGTCCCCTCCGACCTGTAGGGCAGCTGCGATGATTGTGTCTTGACGCAGATAGGACTCGTCGGGGCGCGCTCCGCCCAAGGCGACGGCCTCATCGGCTTTTCTCATAAAGGGGGCACCCCGGTCGGGTTCAGAGAAGACCGCGACGGTTCTGATCCCCATCTGGCGACAGGTGCGGATGATGCGTACTGCGATTTCTCCCCGGTTCGCAATGAGGAGTTTGTGTATCACGAGAATCGCCTTTGTCAGAGTCGGGTCCAGAGTCGGGTAAGGGAAGCGCAAGCAGAAAGGGGCAGCGCGTCTGCGGGTACAGGCGCATGCAAGAGGGCGGGATAGGGGGAATGTGGGGACAGAATGGGATAGGGGGAATGTGGGGACAGAATGGGATAGGGGGAATGTGGGGACAGAATGGGATAGGGGGAATGTGGGGACAGGGT
>Ga0209345_10001913_pt1 | contig 23982 bp, 24 predicted proteins | sample Cruoilmetagenom7_FD_187294 | JGI IMG/M metagenome (GOLD analysis project Ga0209345, IMG submission 187294) | Oil polluted marine microbial communities from Coal Oil Point, Santa Barbara, California, USA - Sample 7 (SPAdes) (version 2) | ecosystem: Environmental > Aquatic > Marine > Oil seeps ...
ATCTATCTTCCTGCTGGCACGTTTCTATCCGGTACTGTCCGGCACCGAGCTGTGGTTCCTGACCGTCAGCCTGACCGGCCTGGCCACATTGCTACTCGGTGCCTATATCGCCCTGTTCAAGCATGACCTGAAGGGATTGCTGGCTTACTCCACCATCAGCCATCTGGGCCTGATCACCCTGCTGTTGGGGATGGACACTCAGCTGGCAGCGGTCGCCGCGATTTTCCACATCATCAACCACGCCACCTTCAAGGCATCGCTGTTCATGGCGGCGGGCATTATCGATCATGAGTCCGGCTCGCGCGACATGCGCAAGCTCAATGGCCTGTGGCACTACATGCCGCATACCGCCACGCTGGCGATGGTGGCGGCCGCCTCCATGGCCGGTGTTCCGCTGCTGAACGGCTTCCTGTCCAAGGAGATGTTCTTCGCTGAAACCCTGCACCAGGTGGCGCTGGGCTCACTGTCCTGGATGGTACCGGTACTGGCGACCCTGGCAGGTGTGTTCGCAGTGGCCTACTCCATGCGTTTCATCCATGACGTATTCTTCAACGGTGAGCCGGTCGATCTGCCCAAAACGCCACATGAACCACCGCGCTACATGAAAATACCGGTGGAGATTCTGGTAACGCTCTGTCTGTTACTGGGTGTCTTCCCCGGGTTCATTGTCGGAGGTCTGCTGGAGTCTGCATCATTTGCCGTACTGGCAGGCAATCTTCCGGAGTACAGCCTGTCGATCTGGCATGGCTTCAATCTGCCGCTGCTGATGAGCATCATTGCACTGGCCGGTGGTCTGATCATCTACTACAACCGTCAGCATCTGTTTCAGTTTCAGGCCCAGTTCCCTGAAACCGATGCCAAGCAGGTATTTGAGCGCCTGATTCAGCAGCTGGTAGCAGGTGCCCGCAAGGTCTATCTGCTGCTTGAGAACGGCTCACTACAGCGCTACATGTTCCTGTTGCTGCTGTTTGCCATGGTGCTGCTGATTGGACCATTGATGGATCTCAACACCACCGCCGGGCTGAGACCGCATCTGCCGATTAATACCGTGGAAATTGTCGCTGCCGTACTGCTCTGTCTTGGCGCATTGGCCACCATTATCTGGCATCGCAAACGTCTGATCGCCCTGCTGACCCTGTCGGTGGTCGGCCTGATCGTCTCGATCACCTTTGCCCGCTTCTCGGCACCCGACCTGGCCTTGACTCAGCTCTCCGTCGAAGTGGTGACCATGATCCTGCTGCTGCTGGCACTGTTCTTCCTGCCACAAAGGACGCCCAAGGAGTCATCGCCACGCCGTGTGGTACGTGATCTGGGTATTGCCGCCATGATCGGCGGTTTGATCGGTACCATCAACTACGCCTTGATGACCCGACCACTGCACAGCATCTCCGATTTTTTCCTGGCCAACAGCAAAACCGGTGGTGGCGGCACCAACGTGGTCAACGTCATTCTGGTGGATTTCCGTGGCTTCGACACCCTGGGTGAAATCACGGTACTGGGCATCGCCGCACTGGGCATTTACAAACTGATCGTGCGCATGCGTCTGTACATGCCTGCCAGTGACGAAAGTGGTCGAAGCTGGACCAATGACCGTCACCCTATGATGCTGCGTGTGGTTTCGGAAAGTTTGCTGCCACTGGCGCTGCTGGTGTCGGTGTATATTTTCCTGCGTGGACACAACCTGCCCGGCGGTGGCTTCATTGCCGGTCTGATTACCTCCGTGGCCCTGATTCAGCAGTACATCGCCCACGGGGTCGACTGGATCAAGGAGCGCTTGAAGATCAATTACCAGTGGCTGATCGCCAGTGGGGTACTGATCGCAACCCTGACCGGCCTTGGCAGCTGGCTGTTCGAGCGACCGTTCCTCACCTCCTGGTTCGACTACTTCCATCTACCCTGGGTAGGCAGCTTCGAACTGGCCAGTGCCATGCTGTTTGACCTGGGCGTGTATTTGACAGTCATCGGCGCCACGCTGCTGATCCTGGCCAATCTGGGCAAACTGACCACCAACCATCGTCCTACCTTGCCGGAGTCTGAATAATGGAAGCTGTATATGCGACCTGTGTCGGCCTGCTGACCTTTTCAGGAGTGTTTCTCTGCCTGCGGGGCAGAACCTTCCCGGTGGTGCTCGGCATTACGCTGCTGTCTTATGCCGTCAACCTGTTTCTATTCTCCAGTGGACGCCTGAAGATTGATGGTGCCGCCATTCTGGGCACCTCCTTCAGTTATGCTGACCCCCTGCCTCAGGCGCTGGTATTGACCGCAATCGTGATCGGGTTTGCCATGACGGCCTTTATCGTCATCCTGGCCATGCGCGCCCGAGCTGACCTTGGCAACGACCATGTCGATGGTCGTCTGCCGGCTCAACCTGTTGTCAAACCACGCCGTCGTAAGGAGAGGGCATGACCACACATCTGCCGATTCTGCCGATTCTGGTGCCAATGATCGGCGCCCTGTTGCTCTTGTTGCCTCCGCTGTGCGGCAACCCGCAACGACAGCGCCTGGGTGCCATCGTATTTGCCGCACTGACATTGCTGGCATCCATTCTGCTGGTGCAGGTTCAGCCTCAGGGGATCCAGCTGTATGTATTGGGTAACTGGCAGCCGCCCTTCGGTATTGCGCTGGTAGCGGATCGGCTATCCAGCCTCTTGGTACTGCTCACCTCTGTATTGGGGTTGGCATCGATTCTCTACGCCTGTGCCGGTGATGACCAGACAGGATCGTACTTTCATCCATTGGTGCTGTTTCAGGTCATGGGGATCAACGGTGCCTTCCTGACCGGTGATATCTTTAACCTGTTCGTCTTCTTTGAGGTGCTGCTGATCGCGTCCTATGCCCTGCTGATACATGGCGGTGGCAAACACAAGACCCAGGCCAGCTTCCATTACGTGGCACTCAACCTGGTTGGTTCAAGCCTGTTCCTGTTCGCACTGGGCATTCTATATGGCACCCTCGGCACACTGAACATTGCCGACATGTCGACCAAGATCGCCGGGCTTTCGGGCGGTGAACAAACCCTGGCGCGAGCCGGTGGCCTGCTGTTGCTGGTGGTGTTTGGCCTCAAGGCAGCGATGCTGCCGCTGCACTTCTGGCTGACCCGAACCTATGCCTCGGCCAGTGCCCCGGTTGCGGCTCTGTTTGCGATCATGACCAAGGTGGGTATCTACAGCATCTTCCGTGTACATACCGTGGTATTTGGTGAAAACGCCGGTGAGCTGGCCTTTATGGCCCAGCCCTGGATCTGGCCACTGGCGCTGCTGACACTGGTTATGGGCAGCATCGGCGCGCTGGCCAGTCCCAGCCTGAGGGAACTGACCGCCAATCTGGTGATTGTATCCGTGGGCACACTTCTGATCGCTTTCGCGCTGCAAAACGAAGATGCCACATCTGCCGGGTTGTACTATCTGGTGCACAGTACACTGGTGTGTGCCGCACTGTTCCTGATCGCTGACCTGATCGGTCAGCAGCGAGGAAAGGCGGCCGACCGCTTTGTGGTGTCGCGCAAGGTACGCCAGCCAGCACTGCTGGGAGTACTGTTTTTTATCGGTGCCATGACGGTAGCCGGTATCCCGCCTTTCTCCGGTTTCGTCGGCAAGGTTCTGCTGCTGCAGGCAGCTCACGGCACCGCTGAAATGCTTTGGGTCTGGCCGGTCATCCTGGTCAGCAGCCTGATCGCCATCGTTGCATTATCGCGTGGCGGCACGACGCTGTTCTGGCGCCGCAGTGTTGACAAATCACAGGGGGAAGCGGCTTCCGGCTGGCATATTGCGGCTGTTGCCCTGCTGCTGCTGGCCGCACCAATGATGGTAGTATTGGGCGGCCCGATTACCGACTATACCCGTGAGGCTGCCAGTCAACTGCACGGCATGTCGACCTATCTGCCTGTTCTGCTACCGGGAGGTCCCTCATGAGGTATTCATTCTGGTTGCCCATGCCGATCCACAGCCTGCTGCTGTTTGTGGTCTGGCTACTGTTGAACAACACTCTGGCACCGGGCCATATTGTACTGGGTGCGATACTGGCTCTGGCGATCCCTATAATCAGTGTACCGCTGAAAAACAAACAACCACGCGTCAAGCGTCTGCTGCTGACCAGCAAATACATTTTGCGTGTACTGGCTGACATTGTGGTGGCCAATATCGAGGTTTCGATACTGGTGCTGGGTCCGGTGCGCCGATTGCAACCGGCCTTCATTGCAATTCCGCTGGATATCCACGAAGAGCTGCCGATCACTCTGCTGGCCAGTACTGTATCCCTGACACCGGGCACCGTCAGCTCAGAGTTGTCAGATGACTACAAGTGGCTCTACATCCATGCCCTGCATGTAACGGATGAGCAGGAATTGATCAACACCATCAAATCCCGTTACGAGGCACCGCTGAAGGAGATTTTTGCATGCTAGACTCCGCCATTTTCATTGTCAGCGGCATCCTCTGTCTGGCTCTGGTACTCAACCTCTGGCGTCTGATGAGTGGCCCGGACATGTCCGACCGGATCCTGGCGCTTGATACCATGTACATCAACAGCATTGCCCTGATCCTCCTTTACGGCATGTACGTGCGCACAGGTCTGTACTTTGAAGCAGCATTGCTGATCGCCATGCTTGGCTTTGTCAGCAGTGTGGCACTGTGTAAATACCTGTTGCGTGGCGACATTATTGAATAGGCTTGGCTATGACATTCTGGGTTGAACTTCTGGTTTCCATATTGCTGCTGATCGGTGGCTTTTTTGTTCTTGTGGGTTCGGTTGGCCTCAGCCGCCTGCCGGATTTCTATACCCGGCTGCACGCGCCCACCAAGGCGACAACACTGGGCATGGGCGGAATTCTGATCGCCTCCATGATTCTGATGACCTATGAGCAGGGCTATCTGAGTCTGCATGAGCTGTTGATTGCGCTTTTCCTGTTCATTACGGCGCCCGTGACCGCGCACATGCTGGCGAAAACAGCACTGCACCAGGAAAACCGGGTTTTGAAGCGCACTCGCTCTCAGCACCTGATAAAAACTGCCCGCGAGCAGCAGGCTCCATCAGCTGCCGACCGGCATGAATGATTCATCTGGATCGCTGCAGCAGGCTGATCTGGAGTGGCAGGATGGCGTGCCGACATCCACTCTGTTTGAAGATATCTACTTCAACCGCGCCGGCGGCGTGGCGGAAACGCGCCATGTTTTTCTGGATGCCAACGAGCTTGAGCAGCGATTCAGCGCAGCCAGCGGCGCCCCTTTCGTGGTGGCCGAAACCGGTTTTGGAACCGGGCTGAACTTTCTGTGCTGCCGCGCATTATGGCTGCAACAGGCACCGACAGAGCAGCAGCTGCACTACATCTCCTGTGAAAAATATCCGTTAAGTCCTGCCGATCTCAAACAGGCGCTGTCGAGCTTTACCGAATTCAGCGATGGGGCCGAGCAGCTTCTCAAAAGTTATCCACAACCGGTCGCCGGAGCCTATACCCTCGTTTTTGATGCGGGCCGTATTCTGCTGACACTGCTGTTCGGAGATGCGCAGGAGACTCTGCCCCGGCTCGATGCCCGTGTGGATGCCTGGTTTCTGGACGGTTTCGCCCCGGCACGCAACCCTGAGCTCTGGAATGAGCAGCTTTTCAGTGAGATTGCACGCCTCAGCCGACCGGGCAGCAGCTTCGCCACCTTCACCGCAGCCGGAATCGTTCGACGCGGCCTGCAGGAGGTCGGTTTCGAGGTCAACAGACGCCCTGGCTTTGGCCGCAAGCGGGAAATGCTCAGCGGTCGGATGACCCTCGCGCCCTTTGACGCCACACCGGCAGATACTCCGATCTGGTTTCAGCGCCCGGCACCAGCCATCACGGACGATCCAATTCTGGTTATAGGGGCCGGCATCGCCGGTGCTTCCACCGCATACGCACTGGCATCGCAGGGCTACAGAGTCATTGTACTGGAACGTCATGCAGCCCCGGCTATGGAGGGTTCAGGCAACCCTCAAGGGGCTCTCTATGCCAAACTGCCGGCCAGCCCCACCGTACACAGCCGTTTTCATCTCAGCGGCCTGATTCATACCAGCGCGTTGTTGGCCACGTTGAGCGAGGAGCACCCTGAGTTGGGCCAGTGTTGCGGTGTACTGCAGCTGGCTCTGACCGGTAAGGAGGCCGAACGGCAACAGCAGGTCATCGAACAGGCCGCCTACCCCGGCTCTCTGGTTCATGCCGTGGATGCGGCAACCGCCAGTGAGCTGGCAGGCATCAACACAGGTGAGGGCGGGCTGTTTTTCCCCACCGCAGGCTGGATAGCGCCTGCCCGGCTATGTGAGCTGCTGCTGTCACACCCCAATATTGAGTGCCACTACAACACGCCCGTTGAGACACTTGAGCGTCGTTCCGGGCGCTGGCACCTGGGCAACAGCGGATTCAGTGGCGAGCAGGTCGTGGTGTGCTGCGCCAGCCAGGCCGTAAGGTTTGATCCACTGGCACAGCTGCCGCTCAAACCAATCAGAGGCCAGACCAGTCAGGCTTCTGCACCGGCCCGGCACCCACCGCTGAAAACGGTCGTCTGTGGTGAGGGCTATATCTCCCCCCCGCTGAACGGTGAGTACTGTTTCGGTGCATCATTTGTACTGCATGACAGCAATGATCAGGTACGACAGGAAGAGCACCAGCACAATCTCGACATTCTGCAGCGGGCGCTGCCAGAGCTGGGCCAGGCCCTGCAGCAGCAGTCGCTTGAGGGCAAAGTCGCCTTTCGCTGCAGTACACCCGACTATCTGCCGCTGGCGGGTGCGGTAGCGGACCACGACGCTTTCATCGAGACCTACGCCAAGCTGCGTGATGATGCTCGCTGGCCTTTCACCGCCCGGCCTCCGTTGCAGCGCGGGCTCTTCGTGAATGTGGGCCATGGATCAAAAGGGCTGCTCAGTGGTCCAATTTGTGGGCAGTTGATCGCGGCACTGATCAGCGGTGCGCCGTTGCCGCTTGCCGCTGATCAGGTTCGGGTCCTTAACCCGGCGCGTTTTATGGTCAAGAATTTGATCCGCAAGACGCTATAATAAGAAGGCCGGCATCCTCCGGCACTGGCGGAGTAGCAGTTTATGGCACTTGTCATCTACGATCAGGGGTATCGGATTCAGACGCCGGTCGAGTCTCTGTTTCGTCCCCGCGGGGTGGAAGGTCTGACGCAGAGCGTCCGCAGTGCTGCCGTACCGGGTTCCGAAGACCAGATTCGTCAGCAGCAGGATCTTGAGCAGCGTATTCAATTATCAAAGGAGCGCTTTCAGGTTCCCGGCGAGACCTCGGGCAACGCCTCGCACAAGGCCTATCAGGACGCCAGCACTGCCGGTGACAAGCCCAAAAAGCCGCAAGGGCTGCGGGCGGCCCAGATCATGACCAGCCCCGTGCTCACCATTCCGCCGGAAACCAGTCTGCGTCAGGCCTGGGCCCTGATGCAGGAACAGGAGGTCTCACACCTGATGGTGGTGGATGCTGACGAACGGGCACTGGGCATCATTTCAATACACGACATCATGCAACGTGGCACCGACTCTCCCATCAGTGTCACCCAGGCCTACCACCGTCAAATGATCGTGGCCTCACCGGATACGGAAGTGTCCAGTATTGCCGCCAGCTTTGTGCGTTACCCCATCGGCGCCATTCCTGTTATCGGACGTGACGAGAAGCTGGAAGGCATTGTGTGTCGCACGGATCTGATCAGAATGCTGATCAATGACGGCCACGTAGAGAGCTGGGCCTGATCAATCCGGCGGCAGCTCAGGCCTGACGTTTGGGCGAGGTGCGGACGCGCGCCGTGCGTCACGTTCCAGATCATTTTCGGGGCCCGGCCTGTCATCTCTCTGGCCACCAAACAGCCTGGCCAGAAACCCGAACACCTTTCTCACCCCGCGCCAGAGCTTCGGCAGCAGCCAGATCAGAAGCAGGATGAACAGTATGAGCCCACCCAAAAACCATAACGGGTGGTTAAGTGCCGTCCAGAGCCCTCCGATTACCAGCAGGTCTTCACTGAATGACGCGACCCAATTGCTGACCGGCTCGGGGGAAGTGTTGATCATGACCCGGCTGCCGGCCTTGAGCGCATGACTGCCTGCGGCCACTGAAGCGCCGGTCAGGGCAGCGGCCAGGCCAACGGCGGGGCTCAGTTCACCCACGGCCCCTGCCGCCAGAGCGGCTCCTGCAGGGATACGAATAAAGGTATGCAGGGCATCCCAGCCGGTATCGACCCCGGGCGTCTTGTCAGCGAAAAACTCGACACAGTACATGAAGCCGGCTGCAATCAGCACCAGTGGATCAGACACAATCTCAAGTCCGGGCGGCAGGCTGATATGTCCCATGTTGTTCAGTACACCCAGCATGAGCACTGTGGCATAGAGGTTGATGCCACTGGCCCAGGCCACACCCATCGACAGGGCGATCAGGGTACTGATCTGATCCAGTTGCTCCACTCACCTATCTCCTTGCTGCCCGGTTCAGTGATCGAACTCAGGCAAACGTTCACGCGGGACAATGTTGCACTGACCGGTGCTTTCGCTGAACAGCAGCAGCGCCTCACCGCTGATCAGCTTCAGTCGAATCTGGTCGGCCTTCTGTGCCAGACTGAGTTCCTGTTCACCATAGTCGGTGCCGTCACGACTGACAAACTCCTCCAGCAGATTCTGCAGCGTATCCGGGTCAAGTGACTGCCAGGGAACAATCATGCCTTTTCCCAAGTCTGCAGCTGAGTCACAAACGCATCCTCATCCAGTACTTCAACACCCAGCTCTGTTGCCTTGTTCAGCTTGGAGCCGGCCCCCGGACCAGCCACCACACACTGGGTCTTGCCGGAGACAGAGCCACTGACCTTTGCGCCCAGTGCCAGCAGGCGCTCCTTGGCTTCGTCTCGGGTCATGGTTTCAAGCGTCCCGGTCAGCACCCAGGTCTGCCCGGCCAGTGGCTGGGTGGAGCCGGTATCAGACGGACCCTCGCACTGCCAATGCATGCCAAAGGCCTTGAGCTGTTGCTCCAGTGCCCTTGCCTGCTCACACCAGTCAGGTTCGGCCAACTTCTGCAACAGGCCGCTGCGTGCCTTTTTGCTCAGTTTGGCAACCGATTCCAGTGCCTCGGCATCTGCCTGCAGAAGAGGCTCCAGTGCCTGGAAGTAATCGGCCAGAGCAGAAGCACCGGTTTTGGCCACTCCCGGTATGTCCAGCCGCTGCAGCAACATTGGCAGGCTGATGGTGCCCTGCAGCGCTGCTGCAATATCGGCCTCCTGCTGAAGCTCAATGCCCTGTGCAAGCAGTGCATCCATCACCTGCCGGTTATGTTCATCCTGCATGAAGTTATGGATTTCATACGCCACTTCCAACCCGATATCCGGCAGCCAGGTCAGCAGCAGCGGCACTGCCTGACGCAGTCGTTCCAGAGATCCCAGCTGCAGCGCCAGCGTGCGCGCCGTACCTTCCCCCACTTCCGGAATCCCAAGCGCGTAGATGAAGCGGGCCAGCTCCACGCGGCGGCTGGCCGCAATGGCGTTGTACAGTTTTTCGGCTGACACCTGTGCGAAACCTTCGAGCCCGAGCAGGTCTTCCACCTGTAGTCGATACAGGTCAGCCGGAGACTGTACCAGGCCACGTTCAACCAGCTGCTCGATGTTCTTTTCGCCCAGCCCATCGATGTCCATCGCCTTGCGCGAGACAAAATGGATCAGGGCCTGCGTCAGCTGGGCACGGCATGAGAGTCGACCGACACAGCGGTAGATGGAGCCTTCACTGACCTGTTCGCGCCCCTTGCCTCGCTTGATCAGCCGGGTACGCTCCACATCCGACCCACATACCGGACAGGATGAAGGGATGCTGATGCTCTGTTCAGTGCCATCGCGACGCTCTTTCAATACCTGCACGATCTGCGGAATGACATCACCGGCACGGCGTACCGTGACCCAGTCACCGGCACACACATCAAGGCGGGCGATCTCATCCATGTTATGCAGGGTTGCGTTGCTGACAGTGACCCCACCCACAAATACCGGCTCCAGTCTGGCGACCGGTGTGATTGCCCCGGTTCTGCCGACCTGAAACTCAACCGCCTTGAGGCGAGTAATCTCTTCCTGAGCCGGAAACTTGTGCGCAATGGCCCAGCGCGGGGCACGGGCGACATAGCCCAGTGCCTCCTGCTGATCAAGCCGATCCAGCTTGAATACAATGCCATCGATGTCGTAGGGCAGCCGGTCACGCTTATCCGCCAGTAAACGGTAACTTTCCCGGCACCCCTCCAGTCCATCCACACGCCGCATTTCCGGATTGACCTTCAGCCCCCATAGGTTGAGCTGTTTCAACCGCTCGATATGGCTGTCGGGCAATTCACCACCGTCAACCACACCGGTGCTGTAACAGCAGAACTCCAGCGGTCGCCGAGCCGTAACAGCCGGATCCAGCTGACGCAGACTGCCGGCGGCCGCATTGCGCGGATTGACAAAGGTCTTTTCATCGGCGGCGCGCGCCTGCTCATTGAGTCGCTCGAAACCGGCTCTGGGCATGTAGATCTCGCCACGCACTTCAAGCCGTTGTGGCCAGCCTTCACCCAGCAACCGCAGAGGCACACTGGGAAGGGTCCGTACATTGAGGGTGATATCCTCGCCTGTATAGCCATCGCCACGGGTAGCGGCGCGTACCAGCCGACCCTGTTCGTACAGCAGGCTGACCGCCAGACCATCCAGCTTCGGTTCACTGACAATGGCCAGCGGTGCATCGGCACTCAGCCCCAGGCGCTCACGGGCACGGCGGACAAAGGCGGCCATCTCGTCATCACTGAAAGCGTTGTCCAGCGACAGCATGGGCTGCTCATGACGCACCTCGGCAAAGCCTGAGTCCGGCTTTTTCCCGACCCGTTGCGTGGGTGAGTCTTCACTGACCAGTTCCGGATGCTCCGCTTCCAGTGCCTTGAGTTCATTGAACAGCCGGTCATATTCCGCATCCGGAACACTCGGCTCGTCCAGCACGTAATAACGGTAGTTGTGTTGTTCGATCTCGGCGCGCAGCTGTTCGGCACGGGTCACAACGGATTCAGGCAGGGTCATGGAGTCTGGGTCTGGTCAGAGGTGAAACGAAAGCGGGTATCAGTGTACCCGCCGGGTGCGGTTGTGCATCTCGAACTCGCGAATGCGCTCGCGATAGTGCTCCTTGGTTTGCGGACGCATGACGGAACGGTCTTCATCCAGCAGATCGCCGTCAAGATGCTTGGCCAGCGTTTCGGCGGTCGCCAGCATGCATTCATAGGCGTTCATCGGATCATCCGGTTCGCTCATGGACATGAAGAAGGACACAGCAGGCGTTTGCAGTGATTCGAGATGAGCTGGATCGAAGGTGCCCGGTGCTACAGCGTTGGCCATGCTGAATTGCACGGCAGCATCGGGCGTGTCGGTTTCACTGCGGTGATAGATCGACATTTCGCCCCATTCCATGCCGCAGGCGGTGACGATCTTGTGCAGGGCGGGCCCCGGCAGCAGCTGACGGTTACGGCCAACGACCGTGATCACCAGAACGTGCTCGGGATCGGGTGCACTGCGCAATCCGGGTCGTGGCTTTTCAGGGGCGGAAGCCTCTGACGCTGCAGCTGTGGAGTCTGCCGCAGTATCGGGGATCTCCTCATCCAGGCCCAGCTCAGTACTGCTGAACAGGGATTCATCCGGCTCCGCCGGCAGCTCGGTGGCTGTCAGCCCCTGCAGGGGGTCGTTGTCGACACTGCGGCGGCCATCCGTTTCCGCCTGCTGGTCCAGTGAGCGCTTATAGGCCGCCAGAGTATCGTCCGGCAGATCGGCTGCATCAGGTGAGGGTACCTTATCGAACAGAATCGGAATCGGCTGCTCAAAATCCAGTTCCATGCGGCCATCCAGAGTGTTGTTGTCCCGGTTATGGCCATCGTCATGCTCGCTGTCGAAATCAAGTGAGCCGCCCTGCAACTCGCCCTGCTCAACGGCGCGCAGCAGCTCCGGATCCTCGTCAAGGGTTTGCTGTACCGGCACAGCTGTCGAGTCGTCCTCGGCCATTGACCTCTTTCTGTTGCGTACCTGACGGGCGCGAGCCGGCTCGGTATCGGCAGGGATATCATCAAACAGCGGATCCATCTCACTGAGTTCTGCCTGTACCGCCGTGGCAGCCGGTGACTGTTGCGTATTTTTTGGTTGAGCAACCGGCTCGTTGAAGACCGGTTCGCGCCGCACCGGCTTCGATGCGCTGCGTGCCGTGGTTGCTTCAGGCTTCGCTGCTGTTGGCGTCTGCTCCGTGGTTTCCTGTGCAGCCTCCAGACTGCGCCGCCGGGCACCACCATTAGGCAGCTCAGGATTGTGCTGCTGCGGCTCAGGTTCGCCCAGCTCCGAAAGAGTACGGTCAATTTCCAGACGCAAACGATTGCGGTTGGCACTCACACGGCGCCAGCCGTCAATCAGAATCAGCACTACGATCAGTATACCGCCGATGATGAGCCATTCGCGCAGACTGATATCCATACCCTTGCCTTTTACCCTGTTGGATGTTCGCCAGAAGGTTACTGTACCACCTGGTCGATGACCAGTGTAACTGCCTCGTCACCCTGACGAGTAGAAACCTGCAACGGACGGCTTTCGAGATCACCGCTGCTGGCCTGAGGTTCTCCGGAAAGGCTGATCCGGGCCCCCACTTCAACCTGATCATGCAGTGACAGGCGCGCCTGGGGCATCATCGCCATACTGTCATCCAGTACCACCTCCACTGGCAGGTCCGATACCGTATAGCGCGCGGCTGCCAGCGGCATGCGACCGCCTACCGGCCGTGCGTAGATGAATACGACCTGATCCGGCTGCGCCTGTTCGGCCAGCTCGGTTGACAGAGAGACCCGCAGTTTTACTTCAGCCTGTGCAGCCTGTTCGATATCCGGAACCGGCTCACCTCGCGCCTCCAGCTCCGAGCGTGCACGCTCGATACCGCTGCGAAGAGAGTCAGCCGCCTGCCCTTCGGCACCCGCCAGAGCCTTGCTCCAGTGCTCAATGGCCGCATTGAAGTTCTGTTGTTCAAAGGCATCAATGCCGAGCAGCCCCAGCGCCGCAATTTCGGTCGGCTCAATAGCCAGAGTTGCATCGATCTGAGCACGCACCTCATCCGTCATCCGCGTCTCACCGGCAAAGTAAAGTGCCTGCGCCAGCTGTCCCATCACGCTGGCGTACTGCGGCGCATCCTGTGGCAGCACCTGAAGCAGTTCACGGAACGCTTTTGCACCGCCGGCATAATTGCCCATGCTCATATAGGTATTGGCCAGCAGGTACCAGCCTTCCGCATTGTCCGGGTTTGTGGCCAGCTCGCGCTCCAGCCCGGCAATAGCCTGCTCAAGACTCATCTGTTCACCCTGAGGGCTCTGTCCCTGCTGGCCTGCAGGAGCATTGAGCGCCAGCGCAAGATCATCCGCACGCCCCAGATGGTTATACAGCCCCAGTGCTGCAGCCGGAATCATCAGAGCCAGCAACGTGACGGTAACCAGCTGGGTCTGACCCACCCGAGCCAGTGGCTTGCTCCGCGTTGGCACATCCTCTGCGTCGATCAACAGGTTGCGCTCCAGCTCAAGCTTCAGGGTGGCAAATTCATCCGCTGCCAATGTGCCCTGATCACGCTCGGATTCCAGTTCGGCCAGGCGCTCACGGAAAATGTCGATGTTCTGCTGCTGACGTTCAACCGTCTCAGATTTGGCCAGCCGCTGGTGTCTGACCAATGGCGCAAATACGAATGCAATTGCCAACAGTGTAAGAACAGCAATACCGATCCAAAGTGTACTCATGTGTCAGAATCCTGTTGCAATAGCTTCTTCAACCGCGCGGCCTCTTCAGGGCTAAGACCCGCATCCAGTGTACCTGTTGTCGTCACCGGGTCAGGTTTCGACTTGGACTGGTGGGTTTCAGACGCACTTTTACGCCGTTTGTGGCTAATCAGCACAATGACAAAAATACCGATACCCAACAGAACATAGGGGCCATACCAGAGCACCCATGTCATTGAATTCACGCGGGGACGATAAAGTACAAAGTCACCATAGCGCGTCACCATGAAGTCAACGACCTGATCGTCTGAACGCCCCTCTTCAAGCATGCGGTAAACTTCATGACGCAGGTCTGCTGCCAAGGGGGCATCCGAGTCCGAGATGTTCTGATTCTGGCATTTTGGACAACGAAGCACATGGTTCAGCTGATGGAAGCGTGTTTCATATTCCGGATCACTGAATTCAAAGGCATCAATCGTTGCCTGTGCGCTCAGCGGGAGTAAAAACAGCAGCGAAAGTATGAGCCGCTTCATTACAGGCCCTCCCCTGATTGTTGTTCCTGCTCAACACTGGCCATTACCTGCTGCAGCTTATGCCAGACATTGGCATCGACCGCACCGACATGGCGATAGCGAATGCGCCCCTCAGCGTCCAGCACATAGGTCTCAGGCGCGCCATACACGCCCATATCAAGGCCAAGCTTGCCGCTCTCGTCCAGTATTACCAACTGATAGGGGTCCTTGTAGCGCCGCAGCCACTCCCGGGCTTTAACCGGATCATCCTTGTAATTTATGCCAAAGATGCGAACACCCTGCTCCAGCGCCAGGATATTGAGGAAATCATGCTCTTCTTTACAGGTCGGGCACCAAGTCGCCCAGACATTAAGCAACGACACCTCGCCCTTGAGATCATCCTGAGTCACAATCCTCGAAGGATCAGTCACGGATGGCAAAGTGAAATCAGGTACCGGGCGCTGATGCTTTGCCAGCTCAGAAGGCAACTCTCGCGGGTCGAGGTAAAGCCCAACCCCAAAGAACCCGACAAGCAGCAGGAATACCAGCAAAGGGATAAAGACAACCAGTTTACGTTTACTCATGACTCTCCCAGTTGCCTCAGGCTGTGGCCGTTTCCGTACGTCGGCGTTTGCGGTAGCGTGGATCGGAAGCTGCCAACAGACCACCCGCTGTCATCAGCAGAGCTCCTAGCCAGATCCAGCGCACATAGGGCTTGTATTGCATACGTACAGCCCAGGCACCGTTTTCCAGCGGCTCACCCAGAGCCACATACAGATCCCGCGTAAAGCCGGGATTGATCGCGGCCTCGGTCATCACCATACCGCGTGCCGTATAAAGCCGTTTCTCCGGGCTCATCTGAGCATACGGCTGGCCCTTGTACAGCACCTGAATACGCCCCTGGTCCGCCGTGAAGTTGGGGCCTTCGACATGACGACTGCCTTCGAATACAAAGGTGTAGTCACGGAATGTCAGCGTATCACCAGGCAACATGCGCAGGTCACGTTGCTCGGTGTAATAAGACACAAACGCTACACCTACTACCGCTACGGCAACACCCAGGTGCGCCAATTGCATGCCGTAATAACTGCGACTCTGACTGAGCAGGCCACGCAGTTTTTCACTGCGATGGCGCACGCGATTGTACAGCTCACCCAGCCCTGTCAGTACAACCCACCATGACAGACACAGTGACAATACAACCCAAGGCTCAAACTCGCCGGAATACAACCACGCCGAGCCTACCCCAAGAGGCAGAGAGAGGAGAGCAGGTAACCAAAGTCGTTGCAGCAGATGCCTGAACCCGGTTTGTCTCCAGCGTGTAACCGTACCCACGCCCAGCGCCAGCATCAGCAGGAGTGCCATCGGGTTGAACAGCGCATTGAAGTAGGGCGGCCCCACCGACAGCTTGCCCAGCCCCAATGCATCCACGATCAGCGGATAGATGGTACCCAGCAGCACCATGGCACAGGCAACGACAAGAATAACGTTATTGACCAGCAGCATGCTTTCGCGGGACAGCAGGCTGAAACTGGACTCGCTTTTCATCTGTCCAGCGCGCAGTGCATACAGCAGCAGCGAGCCACCGATCACCACCACCAACATAACCAGAATGAACAGCCCGCGATCAGGGTCTGCGGCAAAGGCATGTACGGATGTCAGCACCCCGGAACGTACCAGAAAGGCACCCAACAGGCTGAGCGAGAAGGCAAAGATCGCCAGCAGTACGGTCCAGCTCTTGAACACACCGCGCTTTTCGGTCACAGCCAGACTGTGCATCAGCGCAGTACCCGCCAACCAGGGCAGCAGCGAAGCGTTTTCCACCGGATCCCAGAACCACCAGCCTCCCCAGCCAAGCTCGTAATAGGCCCACCAGCTGCCCAGCGCAATACCGAGAGTCAGGAAAGCCCAGGCAACGGATGTCCAGGGGCGTGACCAGCGAGCCCAGGCCGCATCAAGCCGGCCACTGAGCAGAGCCGCAATGGCGAATGCAAAGGAAACGGCAAAACCCACATACCCCATATACAGCATGGGCGGGTGAACAATCAGGCCGAAGTCCTGCAGCAGTGGGTTAAGGTCAGCACCTTCAACCGGGTACCCGGGCAGGTAGCGTTCAAACGGGCTGGATGTGAGCAGTATGAATAGGTAGAAACCGATCGACACCAGTCCCATGACACCCAGTACCCGAGCAACAATATCAGTTGGCAGGTTACGGCTCTTCACAGCAACGGCCAAAGTCCAGCCAGACATGATCAGCACCCAAAGCAGCAGTGAACCTTCATGCCCACCCCACACAGCACTGAGTCGGTAGTACCAGGGCAACGCCGAATTGGAGTTACTGGCGACATACACTACAGAAAAGTCATTATCCAGGAACGCCCAGCAAAGGCAGATGAAACTCACCAGAGTGAAAAGGAACATCCCCTTACTCAAGGGCCGACCGAATCCCATCCACAACGTGTTACCTCGACTGGCACCCGCTAGAGGCACAACTGCCAGCAGAATAGAAAGGCACAGTGCCAGTATCAGTGAGTAGGTACCCAGTTCAGGCAAAATCATTTATTGAACTCCTGTCCGGAAGGCATTGGCATCTTGCCTGCTTTGGCCAGTGCATCAGCCACTTCGGGCGGCATGTAGTTTTCGTCATGCTTGGCCAGTACTTCAGCCGCATTCAGTACGCCACGCTCATTCAGCGAGCCCTGAGCCACAATGCCCTGCCCTTCACGGAACAGATCCGGCAGAATGCCGACATATTCAACCGTCACGGTCTTGTCATAATCGGTAATATCAAACTGTACGAACAAAGAGTCGGGATCACGCTTAATACTGCCATCCACCACCATGCCACCGGCACGGATACGGGTATTCTGAGGTGCCTCACCCGATGCGATCTGGGTAGGTGAATAGAACAGATTGATGTTCTGATTCAGAGCAAAAAGCGTCAGCCCTACGGCCACGCTTACACCTGCCAGAATGAAGATCACGATCATCAGACGCTGTTTGCGTTTTGGGGTCATACGGTTTCCTCCCGGCGCAGGCGGCGTTTTTGTTCCGCCAACAGACGGTTACGACTCAGCTTCGGCAAGATCAGGTTGGCTACAATCACGCCAGCCCCCAAACCGTAGCTGAGCCAAACGTAGAGACCATGTCCACCCATGGCCAGAAACTCGGAGACACTGTTGAAACTCACCTGAACCTCACTGCTTATTCAGTAGTTCGCGAACCCAGCTGGCACGACGCTCGCGCCAGATTATTTCGTTACGCAGCCGCTGCATCAGGCTGACGGCAAAGAAGCAGTAAAAACCAATCACCATCACCAGTAGCGGCAGCCACATCTCCGGCGGCATGGCCGGCTTTTCTGTCAGCTTGAACGTGGCAGGCTGATGCAACGTGTTCCACCACTCCACCGAATACTTGATGATCGGGATATTGACTACCCCCACCAGCGCCAGTACGGCAGATGCCTGAGCAGCAGTGGACTCGTTTTCGATCGCAGAGTTCAGTGCCATCACGCCCAGATAGAGAAAAAGCAGAATCAGCATGGAGGTCAGACGTGCATCCCAGACCCACCAGGAGCCCCAGGTCGGCTTGCCCCAGATTGCGCCGGTGGCCAGCGCCAGTACCGCCATGGAAGCACCGATCGGCGCGGCCGACTTGAGCACCATATCGGCCACCTTCATTTTCCAGATCAGACCAATGGCCCCGGCAACCGCCATCAGCATATAGGCCGACTGCGCCAGAATGGCCGAGGGCACATGCAGATAGATGATGCGGAAACTGTTGCCCTGCTGATAGTCCGCCGGGGCAAACAGCAGCGACCAGACAGTTCCCCCTGCCAGCAGTATCAGGGTTGCCAGCAGAAACCAGGGCAACAGACGTCCGGTGATCTGGTAACACCACCGAGGCGAAGCAAGCTGGAAGAACCAGCGCGGCAACCATTTTTTGTCAGCCATAGTCTCTCTTCTTGTTAACTACTGATTGAGATCCGCAATGCGGCCGCAACAGCCAGTGGCGCAAGCGCCAGCGCCAGCGCCAGCAGTGCCCCCAAAAGTGCGAGGTACCCTCCCAGCGGCAACCCCGTTACGGCAGCCTGCACAGCACTGGAGCCAAAGATCAGTACCGGAATATACAGCGGCAAGACCAGCAGGGAGATCAGTACACCGCCCTTTTTCAATCCGACCGTCAAGGCGGCGCCAATGGCTCCCACCAGACTGAGCGTGGGTGTCCCCAGAAGCAGGCTCAGCATCAGTCCCGGCATCCCGTCAGCCGGCAAAAACAGCATCACGGCCAGCAGGGGCGCCATCACTGTAAGTGCCAGCCCGGTCATACACCAGTGAGCACTGACTTTCGCCAGCACCACCACAAACAGAGGTTGAGGGCTGAGCAGCAGCTGCTCCAGCGAGCCATCCTCATAGTCCGACCGGAACAGGGCATCCATCGACAACAGGGTTGCCAGCAGGGCCGCCACCCAGACAACCCCGGGTGCAAGCTGAGCCAGAAAACCGGGTTCAGGACTCACCCCCAGCGGGAACAGCGTTGCCACCATGAGAAAAAAGATCAGCGGGTTCGCCAGATCACTCTTGCGCCTGAACGAGAGTAGAAACTCACGCCGCATGGTGGCCATAAACAACGCCAGCGCTGACACCTTCTGCATATTCTCGGGGTTAGTCCCTGTGCTCATGCTGAAGTTCCCGCCAGCTGATCAAGATTGATTTTACGTACCGGCCCCTCGATGCCCAGCTCGTGATGCGTCGTCAAAATCACACTGCCCCCTCGGCGGGCATGCTCAAGCAGCAGTTTTTCCTTGGCTGCCACCCCTTGCTTGTCGATCGCAGTAAAAGGTTCGTCCAGAATCCAAAGCGGCGCACGGCTGAGATACAACCGGGCCAGGCTGACGCGCCGATTCTGCCCGGCCGAAAGCGAATGGCAGGGGACATCTTCGTAACCGCGCAGACCAACCTGCTCCAGAGCCGCCTGAATATCGGCTGCGGCAATACTGGGTTGCAGGGCCGCATACCAGCGCAGGTTTTCTTCAGGCGTCAGCACCGCCTTGACCCCTGCCTGGTGACCAAAATAGAGCATCTCACGGCAGAACTGCTCACGCACGTCCTGAACCGGATCGCCCCGCCAGAGAATTTCGCCTTCATAGTTGCGTGACAGGCCACAGAGAATACGCAGCAACGTGGTCTTGCCACTGCCGTTCTGACCCTCGATCTGAACGATTTCGCCGGCAGACAGCGCAAAATCAAGCTGACTGAACAGCACCCGATCATCGCGTTCACAGTACAACTGACTTACTTTGAGCAGGGGTTCAGACAAGCCTCTATCCTTCAAAAATCGCCGAGCTGGCCGATAGCACATTAAGGCGCCATTATATACAGATAGAGACTTGATCGTCAGGTTCCAGATGCAATATCAGGGAGTCATGCGGTGTTAACACCCACCACCAGTACGTCCACACCTTCAGCCGGTACCAGCAAGGGCGGCGGGATCGACAGTCCGCTACCCGCTGCCGGGCGTGAGCTGGCGGCAACTGTCCGCAGCGTGGCCGCCAACGGCGGTAATGGTGATGTCTTCCGCATCCAGGTGGAGGTTAACAGCCGTCTGCTTGAACTGACTACCCGTGCCCCACTGGCACAGGGGGATCGTATCATTCTGCAGCGGGGGAATACGGGTGAATTGCAGATTCGTCTGCCTGTGCCCACCCAGCCGACAGCACAGGGCAGCACCACCCCGCCTTCACAAAGCGGCATGTTACTGCAACTGGCCTCGACCGACAGTGCTCGTCTGCAACAGCTGTTACCCCTGAACGTGCCTCGAAATGCACAGATAACCGGATCAGAGCCCGTTATCGCGCGCCAGTCTGCCGCTGCAGCCAGCCCTCAACCCGGAGCAGCCGCAACCTCAGCCGAAACAGCTGCCAGACCGACCACAGCCTCTCCCCAGCCGCCACCCGGCGGCAATGCCCCCCAAGGGGCGGTTCAAGGCAATGCAACCGCAGCGGGCAATAACAGCCCTGCGTCAGGTCAGACACAACCGGCCAGCGGTGCGCCAACTCCTGCACGCAGCGAAAGTCCTGCCACGCAGACAACCAGCGGCTCACGTCAGCCTGCCGGCGCAGCAGCGGGGCAACAGGCCTCCCCGGGCCAACCCTCTTCTGCGGCACCATCATCACTGGCCACGCAGACAGGCACCCCGGTGGCAGCAGGCCCTCAGGCTCAGGTCTATTCGGCTCAGCTGCAATCATCAGCGGCCGGCCAGGTCAGTGCCCAGCCCGCAACGGCTGCACCAGCCCCTCAGCCCGCTGCACAGGCAGCATCAGCTGCAGTTGATACACGACCAGCCCTCGCACCAACTGCACAAACGCCCGCACCCAATACCGCGGCCAATACCCAGGCTGCCAACCCCCCACCAGTCGACAGCGCACCTCGCGCACCGGGCACCCCTGCTGCGCCTGCCGCCGCAGCTGCACAGACTGCACAGACTGCCCAAACCGCCACTCAGCCCGGCGTCAGCCACACAGGACAGGCCCTGCTGCAGACACTTGGCAAACAGGCTCCGGTGCAGGCGGAAAACCATATGATCCGGCTTAACCTCAACAGCCAGGCGCTCAACCTGATCAGTCCCAAACCGATGCTCAGCGGTCAGCAGGTGATACTGACTCGGGTGGGTGAACAGCAGGTTAACCTGCAGCCGGTACCCACCCCCTCAACTCCTGCCCAAGAGGTCACGGCACAGCAGCAGATGCAGCAGGCCCTGCGCGAAGCTTTGCCGCGACAGATCCCCTTTGGAGATGCGCTGAACCAGCTGGTACAGCTGAGCCAAAGTCCGGCGGGTCGAAGCCAGGGCGCCATTGGCCAGCTGGTACAGTCGATGCTGAGCATGTTCTCTGTCAGCCCCGGCAGTGCCGATGCGGAGCAGGCGATTCAACGCAACCTGCAACAGGGTGGTCTGTTGACCGAATCAAGGCTGGCTCAGGGTGGAGGTGCCGAGCGCGGCACAACACCAGACCTGAAACAGCAGTTGGGCCAACTGCTGAAGGCGGCAGAGCAGCTGCCACCGGATGCACGCCAGCAAATGACACGTCTGGTTGATGCCCTGCAGGCGCGAAGCACCACTCAGCAGGTCAACAGCCTGCAGGCATGGAAAGAACAACCAGACGGCACTCAGGAGCGTGTCTACCGCCTTGATCTGCCGATCCGTCAGGCTGATCAGCACGACAACGCGGAGCTTACCATTACGGAGCAGCGCAGACGCAGCAGCAGTGGTGAACCTGAGACCCTTTGGGGTGTTGCCCTGCATTTTGATCTTGAGCAACATGGCAGTGTCGATGCTCGCTTAAGTTTGAATGAAGGCTGGCGTTTGCAGGTACAGCTCTGGGCCGAACAGGCCTCTACCCTGCGCCAGATTGAGCGCCGTCTGGATGAGTTCAGCGATGGCCTGCATCGCAAGGGATTTCTGGTGGAGACATTGCAGGCACGACAAGGCCGCCCAAGCCAACCGGAGCTGACTGATGTTCAGCGCCGACTTGTGGATGTACACACATGAGTGAACATGACCCGAAACGCAGTGCCGTAGCACTGCGCTATGACCAGGGAAAAGGGACCGCACCGAAGATAGTGGCCAAGGGCCGAGGCCTGATCGCCGAGCAGATACTGGCACTTGCCCAGGAGCATGATATCCATATCCATGAGAGCCCGGAGCTGATCGAGGTACTGATTCGTCTTGAGCTGGGTGAGGAGATCCCCGAAGCGCTGTATCGCGCCATCGCGGAAGTGATTGCCTTCGCCTATGGACTCAAGCAGTCGGGCAGCACCACCTAGTGACGCTGATGCTGCTCCGGCAACATTTGAGTGGAATGGAGTTCGCGGTGCAGCAGGGCCATCAACTCCGCTTCAGGGCGACCGATACCGCAGTTGCGTACCAGATCATCCACCGATGCCCCCATCTCCATGAGCTTGGCGGCCTGATTGTAGGCCAACACGCCCGGATCACGGTTTTCCAGCTCCTGCTGTTTCTCAACCGTTATGTTGAGCGTTCGCTCGATCGCCAGCAGGCGTTTGCCCATGCCGATGGAACCGTTGGTCATGGCGCGAATCTCATTGCGCAGGACGTTGATCAGCGCCTGCTGCTGCCGCTCCTGGCGCTTGATGCGCACCAGCACATAGACGCAAATCATCGCTGACAGAACAGCTGTCAGTGTCAGCACAAGCAACAGTATCGACGTATATTCGGCCACACCCGGTCCCAGCCCAGTTAGCAATGTTCACGCACAGCCGGTCAGTCTACCCCATCTGTCTCAACGGTTCACGGCCTTCAGGCACTGCAGGCTTCAAACTCGAGCAACAGTTGATCAATATCCAGTATGGCACAACGCTCCGGCATGTAGGTGCCCAGCAACCATGATCGGTGGCTTTTGTCCTGATGCCAGTTGACCTGACGGGTATCGACGCGTACCGACTTGACCAGTTCATCACAGGCAATGGCCCAGCGGCGGCCCTTCAGAATAATCACCTCGGTATACTTGGAGTATTCCGGCTTGTAACGCTCCGGTATCAGCCAGCGAGCAGTGTCCACCACCCGTGTCCAGACCGGCTCTTCACCGAAACGGCCCAGCATCCAATCAGGCCCTTCCAGGCTCAGAGAGAGAGACTCCAGCTGCAGAGCGCCTTCCACATAGTCGAACGGCACCGCCAGCTTCAAGCCGTGCATATCAAGCAGTATGCAGTTCATCTCCCCGCCTGAAGCCACCTTCGGTATAACGGGTTCAGGTTCAGGTTCAGGTTCAGGTTCAGGTTCAGGTTCAGGTTCAGGTTCAGGTTCAGGTTCAGGTTCAGGTTCAGGTTCAGGTTCAACAATGACAGTGACTTCAGACTCGACCTGGGGCAACGCTTCCTGAACAGGCTCGGGCTCGGGCTCGGGCTCGGGCTCGGGCTCGGGCTCGGGCTCGGGCTCGGGCTCGGGCAATGATGGCTCACTATCCTGTATCACGGAATCGGCCGATCTGCTCTCGACCGTCGCTTGCACGACTTCAATCTGTTCCTCTTCCGTTTCAGCAACAGGCTCATGCTCCTCTGGCTGTTCTGGCTCAGGTACCGGCGGATTGATGACGTCCGGTTCAACGTCGGACTCAACATCCACGTCGGTTTTATCCTCGGCCTCAGCCGGAATTCGATCTTCGTCAGCTTGAGGGTCGTGCAACAATGCCTCAAGGTATTCGAATACGACTTTTTTCTGGTCTGCCATCAGCTCACCCCTGTTTACGCCGTTCCAGCAGGCTGCGCAGAAGGCGTGCATACGCGTGCACGCCACGGCTGCCTGCATCGAGTGACGACGGCACCAGCCCTTTCAGACTGGCATTTCTGAATTTGGTATCAACCGGTACGACCGCATTGGAAATATGATCAGGGTAGCGGTGGTGCAACTCGCGCAGACTGCTCACGGATGCCTGAGTACGACGGTCGTAAAAAGTGGGCACGATGGTATAGGCAAGCTTGTTCTTGCGCGCACGGTTGATCATCTCAATGGTTCTGACCATTCGTTCCAGCCCCTTGAGGGCCAAAAACTCGGTCTGTACAGGCACCAGCAGGTGATTGCAGGCAGCCAGCGCATTGACCATCAACACCCCCAGCACCGGCGGGCTGTCCATGATCACAAAGTCATATTCGGTTTTCAGATGACGCAACGCTTTCGCCACCTGCAGCCCCATGCCTTCCTGGGCAACAGCCTTGCGTT
>Ga0209345_10001917_pt1 | contig 23955 bp, 23 predicted proteins | sample Cruoilmetagenom7_FD_187294 | JGI IMG/M metagenome (GOLD analysis project Ga0209345, IMG submission 187294) | Oil polluted marine microbial communities from Coal Oil Point, Santa Barbara, California, USA - Sample 7 (SPAdes) (version 2) | ecosystem: Environmental > Aquatic > Marine > Oil seeps ...
CCTGCCAGCACCACCTCTGCCTCGCCTGTCTTGACGGCGCGCGCGGCCTGCCCCACGGCATCGAGGCCAGAGCCGCAGAGACGGTTCACGGTTACGCCCGGCACGCCTTCGCCCAGCCCCGCCAGCAGCACCGCCATGCGGGCCACGTTGCGGTTATCCTCGCCCGCCTGATTGGCGCAGCCCATGATCGCCTCGTCCACCGTCATACCGGGGAATTGCGCCATGACTGCGCGGATCACGCCCGCCAGCATGTCATCGGGACGGACCGAGGACAGCGCCCCGCCATAGCGTCCGATAGGGGTGCGCAGCCCCTCGCACAGGAATGCCTCTCTCATGCCTCGTCCTCCTTGAAATGGGTCCCGGAAATTTGCCGCGACAGGCCCCGGAACAGGGCGACCTTGCGCCCGTCCCCGCCCGTCACGACGACGTCATAGACACCGGACCTGCCGGCCAGATGCGCCTCCTCAGCCGTGGCGGTCAGGACCTCGTCCTTCTTGCCGGGGCTGAGAAAGGTGATGGTGTTCTCTTGTGCCACGACCAGCTTGTTATGGCTGTTGCAGGCATAGGCAAAGGCCGTATCGGCCAGCGTGAAGATATAGCCGCCATGGCAGATGCCATGCCCGTTCAGGTGGTCGGGGCGGACCTTCATGGTCATCACCGCCTGACCGGGGGCGACACGGACCAGCACCATCTCCAGCGCATGGGCCGCCACATCGGTGGACCACATCGCAGCGGCCGAGCGTTCGGCGCGTTCCTCAGGCGTCATGGTCTCTCCTCCCCGTGACAGTGACGGTAACCTGCACAAAACCGACCACGCGGTCAAGAGTATTGCTTTGCCTGGAAACCTGCGCCATGCTGCGCGCCAGACAGCGCGATCTCAAGGGAGGATTTCCGATGCTCAGACCTCATAGCTATGCCTGCGGCCAGTGGATGGCACCGGGTGATGCGGCGACGGATATCATCGGTCCCGTGACCGGGCAGGTCATCGCGCAAGCGGGGGGCGCGCCCCTCGACATGCAGGCGATGCTGGATCATGCACGGGGCGTCGGTGGCCCGGCCCTGCGCGCCATGGGCTTTCATGACCGCGCCCGGATGATCAAGGCGCTGGCGGCGTATCTGGATGAGCGCAAGGAGCAGCTTTATGCGCTGAACCCGCTGACAGGTGCCACGCGCCGCGATGGCTGGGTCGATATCGACGGGGGCATCGGCACCATGGGGCTGTTCGCGGCCAAGGGACGGCGCGAAATGCCGGACGGGCATGTCTATATCGACGGCGATGTCGAAATGCTCAGCCGCAAGGGCACCTTCCTTGGCCAGCATGTCGCGGTGCCGCTGCAAGGCGTGGCCGTGCAGATCAACGCCTTCAACTTCCCCGTCTGGGGGATGCTGGAAAAGCTGGCGCCTGCGCTGCTGGCCGGTGTGCCCTCGATCGTCAAACCCGCGACGCAGACCTGCTACCTGACCGAGGCTTGCGTGCGGCTCATCATCGACAGCGGCATCCTGCCCGAGGGGGCCTTGCAACTGGTGATCGGGCGCACGGGTGACCTGCTGGACCGCCTGGGCGCGCAGGATGTGGTGGCCTTCACGGGATCGGCAGATACGGCGTTGATGCTGCGGGCGAACCCGGCGCTGATGCGCCATTCGACGCGCTTCATGGCCGAGCAGGACAGCCTCAACGCTTCGATCCTTGGTCCCGACGCGGGGGCGGACAGCGCCGAATTCGCGCTGTTCATCAAGGAAGCGGTGACCGAGATCACGACGAAGGCCGGGCAGAAATGCACCGCCACGCGCCGCCTGATCGTGCCTGCGGGGATGATGGAAGCGGTCGGCGCGGCGCTTTCCGAAAAGCTGGCGGCCATCACCATCGGCAATCCGGCGGCCGAGGGCGTGCGGATGGGGGCGCTGGCCTCGCATGCGCAGAAGGCCGATGTGCTGGCGCGGCTGACGCAATTGCAGACCGAGGCGCGGCTGATCCATGGCGATCCCGCGCGCATGACGCTAGTGGATGCGGACCCGGATCAGGCCTTCCTGCCGCCGATGCTGCTGGAATGCGCCGACCCCGATGCCGCGCGACTGGTGCATGAGGTCGAAGCCTTCGGCCCCCTTTCCACCCTCATGCCCTACCGCGATACCGCCCATGCGGCGGCACTGGCCAATCGCGGCGGCGGCTCGCTGGTGTCCTCGCTCTTCACCGCCGATCCGGGCGTGGCGCGGGCCATCGTGCTGGACAGCGCCGCGTGGCATGGCCGCATCTACATCAACAACGCCACCTCGGCGGCGGAGGCAACGGGCCATGGCGCGCCCCTGCCCCATATGGTCCACGGCGGCCCCGGCCGTGCAGGCGGCGGCGAGGAGTTGGGCGGCATTCGCGGCGTGATGCACTACATGCAGCGCACCGCAATCCAGGGCAGCCCCGACATGTTGAGCGCGATCACCGGCACATGGGTGCAGGGCAGTGCGACCACGACGGGACCCACCCATCCGTTCCAGCGGACATTCACGGACATCCGGATCGGCGAGACGATCCACACCGATCCCCGCACCGTCACGCTGGAGGATATCGAGCATTTCGCCCATTTCACCGGCGACACCTTCTACGCCCATATGGACGAGGACGCCGCCCGCGCGAACCCGTTCTTTCCCGGGCGCGTGGCGCATGGCTACCTGCTGCTCAGCTTCGCGGCGGGTCTGTTCGTGCAGCCCGATCCCGGCCCGGTGCTGGCCAATACCGGGCTCAACGCCCTCAGCTTCCAGAAACCCGTCAGCCCGGGCGACAGCATCCGCGTGGCGCTGACCTGCAAGCGCAAGACGCGGCGCACGGACAGCTATGGCGAGGTGGCCTGGAACGCGACCCTGACCAATCAGGACGGCGATCAGGTGGCGCAATACGAACTTCTGACGATGGTGGCCTATGACCGGCCCTGAGGCGGACAAGGGCTTCTTCTTGCTTCAAATATCCATCTGCACCTGCCGCATGTCACAAACGGTTCAGTTGCGCGCGCAATGCGTGTAACAGGCGGATATGGACCCGCTTGAACCTGTCATTACCGCGCTGCATGGCGAATCCCGTCTCAGGGTCTGGTCGCTTGTCATCACCGTTTTCGGCGATTGCGTGCAGCATCGCGGCGGCGCGATCTCGACCGCGCGACTGGGGCGGCTGCTGGGCCGAATCGGGGTGGAGCCGGGCGCGCTGCGCACCGCCCTGTCACGGCTGGGCCGCGATGGCTGGGTCGATAGCGAACGGGCCGGTCGCATCAGCCATTACCGCCTCAGCCCGTCGGGTCTGGCCCGCTTTACCGAGGCCACAAGCCGCATCTACGCGCCCCCGCGCCCGTCCGCTGTCACCGAATGGGCGCTGTCGTCCGAGGGCACGCCGCAGACCGCTGTCGCCCTTGGCGGTCTGTGGCTGGCCCCGGCTGATACACCGCAGACACCGCGCCCTGCCTTCCGCCTTGTCGGACGTCTGACGGATCTTGCGCCTGCCATGCGCGACAGCCTGATCAGCACCGAACATGCCACGGCCCTAGGCCGCCTGATGACCGATCTGGACCGGCTTGATGGATTGGCGTCCGATCCGCTGACCCATGCTGCCGCGCGTATCCTTCTGATCCATCGCTGGCGGCGGATCGTGCTGCGCTACCCTGACCTGCCGCCCGAAGTGCTGCCCGCTGACCTTGCGACCTATGCGCCGCGTGCGCGGGTGGCGGCGGCCTATCATCACCTGACCCCCGGCACCGAGGCCTGGCTGGACAGCGCCGAGGGTGAAATCGCCGCCATGCCCCCGGCCGATGCCAGCCTCGCGCGGCGTTTCCGCGGGGCCTGATCCGCTGAGGGGTTGATTTCGTCCGGCATCGGCGCAACTCTGGGCGCATGACCGCGCAACCACCCATCCCGATCACAACCGCGCAGGCACCTGAACAGGTCGCCTTTGACCGGCTCGAACTGGGTCAGATCCTCACGCTTTACGGGCGCATGGTGGCCATGGGCGAATGGCGCGACTACGGGATTTCCCACCTGCGCGAGGTCGCTGTCTTCTCGATCTTCCGGCGCACGGCGGAGAATCCGATCTACCGGATCGAAAAACGGCCCAAACTGCGCAACAAGCAGGGCCTTTATGCCGTGATCGGCATGGATGGCCAGGTGCTCAAGCGCGGGCACGATCTGCGCGCCGTGCTGCGGGTGCTGGAACGCAAGCTGATCCGCGCGGTGGAGTGACGCTTGCGACATCCGCACTGCAAAACCGCATGATCCGTCATGTCGCCATCATCGGTGCGGGCCTGATCGGGGCAAGTTGGGCTGCGCTTTTCCTGTCCAAGGGGCTGCGGGTCACGGTCAGCGATCCCTCGCAAACGGCGCTGGACGGTCTTGCCCCTTTCATCACCGCCGCCTGGCGGGATCTGGCGCAGCTTGACGATATCGCCGCCGCGCCGCCGTTCGACCGGCTGCAGATGACGCAGGATATCGCTACGGCCTGCACCGGCGCCGATATGGTGCAGGAATGCGGCCCCGACCGTATCGCGATCAAGCGCCAGATCGTGGCGCAGATCGAGACCACGCTTGCGCCTGATGCGATCATCGCCTCCTCGACCTCGTCGCTCATGGCCAGCGACATTCAGGACGGGGCGCAGCATCCGGCGCGCATCCTCGTGGCGCATCCGATGAACCCGCCCCATCTGGTGCCGCTGGTGGAGCTGGTGGCAGGTCGCGCGACCGATCCCGCCTGCATCGCCACCGCGCGCGCCTTTTATGACGGTATCGGGCGCGTCACCGTGGTCGTGCAAAAGGAACGCGTGGGTCATCTGGCGAACCGCCTGACATCGGCCCTTTACCGCGAGGCGGTCAGCCTTGTCGCCGAAGGCGTCGCCTCGGTCGCGGATGTGGACCGCGCCATCGCCCATGGCCCCGGATTGCGCTGGGCCTTCATGGGGCCGCATCTGACCTATCATCTGGGCGGCGGCGCGGGGGGCTATCGCCATTACCTCGACCATCTGGGGCCCACGCAGGTGGCGCGCTGGGCCGATCAGACCACGCCTGACCTGACGCCTGAACTGATCGAAACCCTCGTGGCCGGGGTCGAGGCCGCGACCAAGGGGGAAAGCACCGAGGACCTCGCCCGCCGCCGCGATGCGGCGCTGGTCGCCCTGGCCCGGCTGAAACGCGACCTGGGGGCCTGACCGCCCCCTTCATCTTGCCAAAAATACTCAAGAAACCGCGCTCGCCTCAGCCCGGACGGCGATGTGCGGTCACGGCTCCACCGCCCTGCGCCTCGATCCGCGTCAGCGCCTCGGCCAGCCCTTCGAAGGCCACGGCCATGTGATGCGCGTTGGCATGCAGGATCGTCTCGGGGCCCGACACCCAGGCGACATGCCCTTTCCAGAACAGCAGATCGCCACAGCGCGGCGGGCTGCCATCTGTCACGGGCGCGCCCAGTCCGGCGGCCTGCAGATCGCTGTCGCCGGGGCAGGCGAGTCCGCAGGCAAGGCAGGCGGCCTGCACCAGACCCGAGCAGTCTATCCCGAAGGCGCTGTTGCCCCCCCAGAGGTAAGGTGTGCCCAGCAGCAGGGTCGCCACGGTGACGGGATCCTCCTCCACCACCCCGACCGGGGCCAGATGCGCGGCGGGCACATAGCCCGCATCGGTCAGGATGAAGCGACCCTCCTGCCCCATGTGGCGCAGGCGGCTGCCGAAACTGAACCCGACAAGATCGGGTGATTTGATATCCGCTTTTTCGTAGGCATGGGTGGAGCGCACGCGGACCCGCAGATCGGGGGCCTGCCCTTCGTGAAGCGCCCCGGTGGGCAGGTAGCCGACATAGCCATCGCGCGCGGCCTGAACGAAACTCCAGCCCTCATGATCCTCGTAAACGGTCACAGCCTCGCCGCGCAGCAGTTCTCGGTCGCGCCGCCCATTGGGTGCATCGCGCAGCGCGACGACGGCGGGCGTAACCAGACGCGTCCAGCCTTCGACAAAACGCGCGGCCTCCACCTGCCCTTGCAGGGACAGCGCCGCTACACGCCCGTTCGCGGGTGTCAGGCGTCGATCACGGCTCACAGGCCCAGCACCTCGGGCAGCGCCTCCAGCAGCGCGCGCGCGCCCATGCCCACCCCGCCCTTGGGGCGCGCGGGGGCTGCGCTAGGCTGCCATCCGTAGATGTCGAAATGGGTGTAGCGCGCGCCGTCGCCCGCGAAACGGCGCAGGAACAGTGCCGCCGTGATGGCCCCTGCGAAGCCGGATTTCGGCGCATTGTCCAGATCGGCGATACCCGGCTCGATGTCCGCCTCATAGGGTGTCCAGAAGGGCAGACGCCAGACCGGGTCGGCGACGCGCAAGGCCGCGCCGTCGAGCGCTGCCGCAATCGCCGCATCATCCGTGAAATAGGGCGCGAGATCCGGCCCCACCGCCACCCGCGCCGCCCCTGTCAGCGTGGCCATGGACACCATCAGATCGGGGTTTTCCTCGGCGCCCAGCGCCAGCGCATCGGCCAGGACCAGCCGTCCCTCGGCATCGGTGTTGTTGATCTCGACCGTCAGGCCCTTGCGCGAGGGCAGGATGTCACCGGGCCGCATTGCGCCCGCGCTGATCGCGTTTTCCACCGCGGGGATCAGCACGCGCAGCCGGACCTTGAGGCCAAGCGCCATGATCATATGCGCCAGCCCCATCACCGTGGCCGCGCCGCCCATGTCCTTTTTCATCAGACCCATGGAGGAGGAGGGTTTGATGTTCAGCCCGCCGGTGTCGAAACAGACCCCCTTGCCCACCAACGTCAGGCGCGGCCCCGCGTCGCCCCAGCGCAGGTCGATCAGCCGGGGCTCTTGCGCCGCCGCGCGGCCCACCGCGTGGATCATGGGAAAGTTCTGCTCCAGCAGCGCCGCGCCACGGATGACTTGCGTCTTTGCCCCGTGACGCGCCGCAAGATCGAGACAAGCCGCCTCCAGCGCGTCAGGCCCCATGTCATTGGCGGGCGTGTTGATCAGGTCGCGGGTCAGCGCCTCGCCCGCCGCGATCACCTCGAGCCGCGCGGTATCCACATTCGCAGGTGCCACCAGACGGGCCGGGTTGCGGGTCTGGCTGCGGTAGCGGTCAAAGGCATAGGCCGACAGCAGCCAGCCCAGCGCCTCTTCCGCCGCGCGGTCCTCTGGCAGGCCCGACGCGATGCGGTAGGTCCCGCCCGGCAAGGCACTGGCCGGGGCCGCAAGATGAAAGCGCCCGCGCGCGCGCTGCGCCGCGCTGCCATAGCCTGCCAGCACCATGGCGGGCCTGCCGTCCTCGTCCGGGACAAGGACGTGCTTGCCCAGCGCGCCGGAAAAACCGGCCGCCCGCACCCAGCGCGTCACCAGGTCGGGCTGTCCGGCCAGCCAGTCATCCAGCGCTGCGGCTTCGATCACATGGACGGGCAGCGCATCTGCACTGTCAGGGGCGAAAGTCAGGGTCATGGGCGGGCCTTTCCGGGGCTTGATCTGTCACAGGGCCGACGCGGCGACAGCGCGCCCGCGTCTTTGGCCGCAGCCTATCCGTCCTGCCCGCGACCGCAAGAGGGCCCGCGACGCGCCCGGATCAGACCGACAGGTCCTTGAGGTCCCAGACCGCCGTCAGCGAGCGTTCCCCGATCCGCAGCAACCGCGCGAGGGTCGCGGCCAGCGCGTTGGTATCACCAGCGTCGATACAGGCGATCACATCGCGGCCCACACGGGCCAGCAGCAGCATCCCGATCTGCTCGGCGATGGCGGCCATGGATCGCACATTCTTGCGCAGGTCCGCCGAATGGCCCTGCCGGAACATCCGCGCGGCATGGGCCAGCCGCGCCGCCAGTTCCTCCATCGCGCGGCAGACCACATCCTCGGCCCCCGCCTCGCCCAATTGTGCATAGAGTTCGCCCAGCCGATCCTGATCGAGCCGGACCCTTTCGTCCTGCGACAACATCACTACCTGTTCCACCATCTCACCCTTGATGCCACGCCCCCACGGCGCGGCGAATGTGCCTTGGCAGAGGTTCCCAAAAGGTTGAGGCGGGCCTGTGTTTTCGCTCGAATTCTCGGAGAATAAGCACTAAGACCACGAGCCAGCGGCTGGTGCCGCCGACCGCAAACAAAACCAGGGATCACCTCATGGACCATGCCAAACCCTTGCCCGGCTATCTGATCCAGCGGTATCAGGGGTGGAAGGCCACTTCCTATGCCGAAAACCAGAGCTGGTACCGGCGGCTGGCCGAAATCGGGCAGCATCCGCGCGCGATGGTGATTTCCTGCTGCGACAGCCGGGTGCATGTCACCTCGATCTTCGGGGCGGACCAAGGCGAGTTCTTCATCCATCGCAACATCGCCAACCTGATCCCGAAATACGAACCCGACGGCGAGGCGCATGGCACATCGGCCGCGGTGGAATATGCCGTGAGCGTGCTCAAGGTCGCGCATCTGATCGTGCTGGGTCATTCCTCCTGCGGCGGGGTGCAGGGCTGTCTGGACATGTGCACCGGCAAGGCACCGGAACTGGAGCAGAAAAGCAGCTTCGTGGGCCGCTGGATGGATATCCTGCGCCCCGGATATGAGCGGGTCAAGGATATGGCCGATCCTGTCGCGCAACTGAGTGCGCTGGAAAAGCAGGCGGTTCTGGTGTCGCTGGACAACCTGATGACCTTTCCTCTGGTCGCCGAGGAGGTGAAGGGCGGACGGCTGACGGTTCACGGTCTCTGGACCGATATCGGCGAGGGATCGCTGGAGTATTTCGACCCGTCCAAACGGGAATTCCTGCCTGTTTGATGACAGATAAGATTGATCGCAGGACGCAGTTGCGGGGACGGTAAACTATGGACGGCATACTTGCGCTGGCGGGCGCGAACCTGATCTCGCCCATCGTCCTCAGTTTCGCGCTGGGGCTTTTCGCGGCGCTGGCGCGGTCCGACCTGACCGTGCCCGAGGCGGTGGCCAAGGGCATGTCGATCTATCTGCTTTTCGCCATCGGCTTCAAAGGCGGGGTTGCAGTCGCCTCGCACGGGATCGACGTCACGCTGGGCCTGTCGCTGCTGGCGGGCGTGATTCTGTCGGCGGCGCTGCCGCTGATCGCCTTTGCCATGCTGCGCGCCATCTCAACCCTGTCGCGGACCGATGCGGCGGCCGTGGCGGCGCATTACGGCTCGATCTCGATCGTGACCTTCGTAGCCGCGTCCTCGGTCCTTGAAGGGCGCGGGATCGCCTATGAGGGTTACATGGTCGCCGTCGCCGCCGCGATGGAGGCCCCGGCGATCCTCTCGGCGCTGTGGCTGGTGGCGCGGGGATCGGGTGGCAAGAAAATGGATGCCGGTCTGTGGCACGAGATCCTGCTGAACGGCTCGATCGTGCTGCTGCTGGGCTCTTTCCTGATCGGCTGGATCACCGGGCCTGCGGGGCTGGCGCAGATCGACAGTTTCATCGTGGCCCCGTTCAAGGGCGTTTTGTGCCTGTTCCTGCTGGACATGGGGCTGGTCGCCGGGCGGGGATTGCGTCAGGGCCGGCATGTTCTGGGCGCGGGTGCGCTGGCCTTCGGTGTGATCATGCCGGTGGTGGGGGCGGCCTTCGGGCTGGCGACGGGCCTTCTGCTGGGCCTGTCCACGGGCGGCGTGACGCTGATGGCGGTGCTCAGCGCCTCGGCCAGCTATATCGCGGTGCCCGCCGCCATGCGCGTGGCCCTGCCCGAGGCGAACCCCTCGATCTACCTGACGCTGTCGCTGGGCGTGACCTTTCCCTTCAACCTGACCCTCGGCATCCCGCTTTACATGGCGGCGGCCGTGGCCCTTACCGGAGGCTGACAGATGCAGACCCACAAGGCCAAACGCGTCGAGATCACCATCGAGGCCGTGATGCAGAACCGCCTGACCGGTGCGCTGCATGATGCCGGTGTGACCGGCTTCACCATCCTGCCCGTGCTGGGCGGATCGGGCCGGTCCGGCGACTGGACCCGCGAGGGACAGGTCGGCCGCGCGGGGATGGTGCAGGTGGTCTGCATCATCCGCCCCGAGCGGCTGGACACGCTGCTGGACGCGGCCTTCGCCGTGGTGGAACGGCATATCGGCGTGGTCTGCATCACCGATTGCGACGTGCTGCGGGCCGAGCGGTTCTGAGGATCGGTCATCGCCGTTCGGCCCCGCCGGCAGGCCAGAGGCGACACCGCAAAGAGAAAACCCCCGGTGCAGGTTTCACTGCATCGGGGGTTTCTTTTTGACTTGCCGCAAGAGGCCCGGATCAGCCCTTTTTCAGAACCCGCTGCCCCAGCACTTCGGCGATCTGAACCGCGTTCAGCGCAGCCCCCTTGCGCAGGTTGTCCGACACGCACCACAGGTTGATACCGTTGTCGATCGTGCTGTCCTGCCGGATGCGGCTGATGAAGGTGGCGTAATCGCCCACGCATTCGACCGGGGTCACGTAGCCGCCGTTCTCGCGCTTGTCGATCACCATGATACCGGGCGATTCACGCAGGATGTCGCGGGCCTCGGCCTCGTCCAGATGATCTTCGAACTCGATGTTGATCGCTTCCGAATGGCCCACGAAGACCGGCACGCGCACGCAGGTGGCCGTGACCTTGATCTTGGGATCGAGGATTTTCTTGGTTTCGGCCACCATCTTCCATTCTTCCTTGGTCGATCCATCCTCGAGGAAGACGTCGATATGCGGAATCACGTTGAAGGCGATCTGCTTGGTGAACTTGCGCGCAGGCTTGTCGTCGGTGGGGTTGTAGATGCTCTTGGTCTGGTCCCACAGCTCGTCGATGCCTTCCTTGCCCGCACCCGACACGGATTGATAGGTGCTGACAACCACCCGCTTGATCCGCGCGCGGTCATGCAGCGGCTTGAGCGCGACGACCATCTGCGCGGTCGAGCAGTTGGGGTTGGCGATGATGTTCTTCTTGGAATAGCCGTAGATCGCATCTGCGTTCACTTCGGGCACGATCAGCGGCACGTCCGGGTCGTAGCGATAGAGCGACGAGTTGTCGATCACGATGCACCCGACCGCCGCCGCCTTGGGCGCATAGATCTTGGTCGCCTCGGAGCCCACGGCGAACAGGGCCATGTCCCATCCGGTGAAGTCGAAGGTGTCCAGATCCTTGGTCTTGAGGGTCTTGTCGCCAAAGCTGATCTCGGTGCCCAGGGATTTGCGGCTGGCCAGGGCCACGATCTCATCCACGGGGAACTGGCGCTCGGCCAGGATGTTCAGCATTTCACGGCCCACGTTACCCGTGGCACCGACGACGGCAACCTTGTAGCCCATCTGGGACAACTCCTTATGTTCAGAACGTCGCGCTCATATCGCAGCTTGTCCCTGAATTAAAGCGGATTCGCCTTAATCCAGCCGGTCGCGGCTGAACAGATAGACAACCAGCCCGATCAGGACGAGCAAGGCGAAGAAGCCGAACAGCACCGCATAGGGCTGCCCCGCCGGGGCGGCAGGGTCGGCCACAGCGCGGTAGAGCGGTCCTGTCGCCACCTGCATCACACCCACGCCGCCGATACTGACAAGGTTCATCAGCGTGATGCCGCGCCCCGCAAGGTGCGGCGGCACGAAGCTGCGCCCATGCGCCATGATGATCGGGTAGGACATGCCGAAAAACCCCACGACCGCGAACAAGACCACAGCCGTCACGAACCCCGGCTGCGGCCAGAGCGCCAGCATCAACAGCGCCGCACCGGACAGGGCGTTGCCACCGAAGATCACCCATTTGCGGGTGCCGAAGATGCGATCCAGCGGCCCGTAAAGAAAGGCCCCCGCGATCATGGCCAGACCCATGGCCAGCGTGGCCATGCCGATCCCGGTCTCGGTCACGCCATGCACATCGGCAAGGTAGGGTCCGACCCACAGCCCGCGCAGCCCCGCAGCGGGGGCATAGTTCACCATCAGCAGCGGAAAGATCAGCCAGAGCGCAGGCATCCTCAGGATATCGAGGACCGAGCCTTTTGCATCGCTGACGATCCGGGGCGGGTCCTGGACCGTCAGCCAGATACCGACGGCCAGGATCAGCGACAGCGCCGACAGCCCCCAGATCGTCTCGCGCCAGCCGAAGGCACCGATGGCCCATGCCAGCGGCGCGGAGCCCGCAAGATTGCCCAGCGATCCGACACCGATCATCATGGCACCCAGCGTGGCGAACATGGCCGCCGGATACATCCGCGCGAAAATAAAATACGACGCCATCAGGACCGGAGAGCAGCCCACCCCGATCAGCCCCATCGCGATCCAGATTTGCTGCGGCGTGGTCGCCATGGCGAAAAGCGCGGCCCCGCCACCGCCGCCGATGGCCAGGATCACCGATGCCGTGCGCCGGGGTCCGATCCGGTCCAGCGCCGCGCCCACCGGGATCTGCGCCGCCGCGAAGGTCAGGAACCACAGGCCCGACGCGAAGGCGAGGTCTTCGGGACCGGCGCCGACGTCCTCTTCCAGCACCCGCGTCAGCACCGCGAGAAAGGCCCGGAAGAACTGACTGAGGATATAGCCCGCACAGAGCAGGACCAGACCAAGACGCATCGGATTTCCTCCCCCGGAACCGAGACTTGGGTGCCATGTGCCCAAGAAATGTGCAAGACGGGAAAAGATGAACGGGCAACGCGACTTTTGCCGCTGATACGGGGCCGGATGCGCCCATGGATGCGCGAAAATCGCCATGAGGGCCACTTGACGCGGACAGGGCGCAGGCGCATCTGATCGCCAACCCGGATGACAGGCACCGGGTCAGGGGTTCACCGCAGCCATCCAATGACAGTTCATGACTTTTCCTCCGGCGACCTGATCGCCGACCGCCGCGCGGATTACGCGCTGGCGCTGGCTGGCAGCGGCGATCTGCCGGCGGCCATCGACCTCATGCAGCAGGCGCTGGAGTTGGTGCCGGGATGGGCCGGCGGGTGGTTCCGCCTGGCCGAATGGCAAGAGGCGGCAGGCGATACGGATGCCGCCCGCGACAGCTGGCGGCGGGTAGTGGACATCGACCCTGTGGATCATCTGGGCGCAGGCCTCAGGCTTGATCTGGCGCGCGCCGTGCCTGTGGCCGAGGCGATGCCCGCCGCCTTTGTCGAAACCCTGTTCGATCAATATGCCGAACGGTTCGAGACCTCTCTGGTGGATCAGCTTGGTTATCAGGGCCCGGCGCAGATCGTGGAGGCGCTGCTGCGCGCAGGCCGGACCCGGTTCGTGCGTGTTCTGGATCTGGGCTGCGGCACCGGGCTGATGGGACAGGCGATCCGGCCCCATGCGGGCTGGCTGGAAGGCTACGACATCTCGGCGCGGATGCTGGCGCAGGCGCGGGCCAAGGATGTCTATGACGGCCTGCACAAGCGAGACCTGTCGCGGCTGGACCTTGGCGGCGCGCCCTTCGACCTGATCCTGGCCGCCGATGTGTTCATCTATGTCGGCGCGCTGGAGCAGATCGTGGGATGGGCGGCGGCCAGCCTGACCCCCGGCGGTGTATTGGCCTTCACGCTGGAAGAATTGCCCGATGACGAGGGCGATCTGCGCCTGCGCCCCTCGCGCCGCTATGCCCATGGGGCCGGATATGTGACGCGGTTGCTGGATCAGGCGGGGTTCGGCGCGCCGCAGATGAGCCGGGCCACCCTGCGGATGGATGCGGGCCAGCCTGTATCCGGGCTGACCGTCCTGTCGGTGCGCAGCCCGCAACCCTTCCGGCGCGAGACGGATGGCGAGGAAATGGCCAGCGCCTGAGCGCTGGCCGCCCCCGGCAGATACCCCGTCAGATGCAGCGCCCGCCGTCCACTTCCATGGCGACGCCGGTGATCATGCTGGCTTCGTCCGAGCAGAGGAAACAGGCGGCGTTGCCCATGTCCTCGGGCGTAGAAAAGCGGCCCAGCGGGATGGTGGAGAGGAATTTTGTCCGCATCTCGGGCGTATCCTCGCCCATGAAGGATGCCAGCAGCGGCGTTTCCCCCGCCACCGGGCAGATCGCGTTGACGCGCAATTTGGACGGGGCCAGTTCCACCGCCATGGTCTTGGTCGCGGTAATCATCCAGCCCTTGGAGGCGTTATACCAGTTCAAGCGCGGACGCGGGCTGAGGCCGGCGGTCGAAGCCACGTTCAGGATCGCGCCGCCATTGGCCTTCATATGCGGCACCAGTTCGCGCGCCGTCAGATAGACGGATTTGCAGTTCACGGCGAAGACGCGGTCGAACTCTTCCTCCGTCACCTCCTCCATCGGTTTGGGCAGATGGGTGATACCGGCGTTGTTCACAAGGATATCGACTTGGCCGAATTCCTTGATGGCATAGGCGGCCATTTCCGCCACGCTCGCCCCGTCGGCCACGTTGCAGGCGATGGAGAGCGCGCCGTTGCCCACTTCCTCGGCCATGGCTGCCGCACCATCCGCGTTGATGTCCACCACCAGCACGCGCGCGCCTTCGGCCGCGAATTTGCGTACGATGCCTGCGCCAAAGCCGCTGGCGCCGCCTGTCACGATTGCCGTCTTTCCTGTCAGTCTCATGGTTCTTTTCCTTCAGTTCAGTGTCTGGGTATCAGCCGTGAAAGGCCGCGACGGTTTTCAGCACGGTAAAGCCATACATGGCCTCGAACCCCTTTTCGCGGCCATGGCCGGATTTGCCCATGCCGCCGAAGGGCAGTTCCACCCCGCCGCCTGCGCCATAGTTGTTGATGAAGACCTGCCCCGCGCGGATGCGTTTCGCCATCCGCATCTGGCGCGCGCCATTCTGGCTCCAGACGCTGGCGACAAGGCCGTAATCGGTGCCATTGGCGATCGCCACTGCTTCCTCTTCATCCTCGAAGGGGATGACGACCTGCACCGGGCCAAAGATTTCATCGCGTGCAAGGCAATGATCGGGTCTGACGCCCGCAAACAGCGTGGGCCGCACGTAGTTTCCGCCATTGGGCGCGCTGACAAGCTGGCCCTGCCCGGCGATCTGCAAGTCGGCCCCCTTGTCAATGAAACCGCTGACGATGGCTTTCTGCTTGGCCGAAATCAGCGGGCCGACATCCAGATCGTCCATCGCGCGGCCTACTTTCAGCGCATCATAGCGCAGGGCCATGCGTTCCACGACCTGATCATAGACGTTGCGCTGCACCAGGATGCGCGAGGAGGCGGAACAGGTCTGTCCTGCGTTCTGGATACCGGCATTGACCAGAAACGGCAGGGCGGCGGGGATATCGGCATCCTCGAACACGACCTGCGGGGATTTACCGCCCAGTTCCAGCGTCACGGGGATCACGTTCTTCGCCGCGGCCTCCTGCACCATCACGCCGGTACCGACCGACCCAGTAAAGCTGATGTGGTGCACACCCGAGTGAGCGGTCAGGGCTGCCCCCGCCTCGGACCCCAGACCAGGGACCACGTTCAGCGCACCATCGGGCAGGCCTGCCGCCTTGGCCATCTCGGCAAAGGCAAGTGCCGTCAGGCAGGCATCCTCGGCGGGTTTCAGCACGCAGGCATTGCCCGTCGCCAGTGCTGCGCCGACGGACCGCCCGATGATCTGCATCGGGTAGTTCCAGGGCACGATATGACCCGTCACCCCATGCGGCTCGCGCAGGGTATAGACGGTGTAGCCGTCCAGATAGGGGATCGTCTCGCCGTGCAGCTTGTCCGCCGCGCCGCCGTAAAACTCCATGTACCGCCCCAAGGCCACGGCATCGGCGCGCGCCTGCTTCAGGGGTTTGCCCACATCCAGCGCCTCGATCCGGGCCAGATCATCGACACGCTCCAGCACCATGCGGCCCAGTGTCATCAGGATGCGGCCACGCTCGGCCGCGCTCATCCGGCCCCAGGGACCGTGCCGCGCGGCTTCCGCCGCCGCCACCGCCGCGTCGATATCCGCCCCGGTCCCGCGCGCGATCTGGCCGATCACCTCGCCGGTCGATGGATTCTCCAGCGGCAGGTATTGCCCGCCCGAGGGGGCCACCCATTCGCCCGCAATCAGGCATTTGGACGGGTCGAACCATAGTCCCAGATCTTCGCTCATTCGTCGTTCCTCCTCAGGTATTCTCGAAATCCGGCAGGCGCGGCGTCGCGGCCAGTAGCTGCCGTGTATAGGGATGTGCGGGCGCGTCAAAGATGGTCGCGGTCGTGCCCTGCTCCACGATCTTGCCCGCCTGCATCACCAGCACGCGGTCCGTCACTTGCCGCACGACCGAAAGGTCGTGGCTGATGAAGAGATAGGTCAGGCCCAGACGGTCCCCCAGATCGGCCAGCAGATCAAGGATCTGCGCCCGGATCGACACGTCCAGCGCCGAGACCGCCTCGTCCAGGATAATCAGATCGGGCTTGATGATCAGTGCGCGCGCGATGGCGATGCGCTGGCGCTGGCCGCCGGAAAACTCGTGGATGTATTTGTGCCGGTCATCGGCGGTCAGGCCCACGCTTTCCAGCGCCTCGGCAATCGCATCGTCGCGCGCGGCCCCCTGCGGGGGCGTGTCTAGCAGGTGGAAGGGTTCCGTCACCAAGCGTTCGACCCGGTGGCGCGGGTTGAAGCTGCCGTAGGGGTCCTGAAACACAACCTGCATCCGGCGACGCACGGCCCGGTTGGGTTTGTGGCCGGTAAAGACGGGCTGACCATCCAGCAGGATCGAACCGGCCTGCACCTCCTCCAGCCCCAGAATGGCGCGGGTCAGGGTGGATTTGCCGCAACCGGATTCCCCCACCAGCCCCAGCGATTCCCCGCGCCGGATCCGAAAACTGACATCATCCACGGCGCGGAACGTGCCCGGCTTGCCCCAGATCCCCTTGCGCGCGGTGGCATAGTCACGGATCACGCCGCGCACCTCCAGCAGCGGGGTGTCCTGTGGTTGCGCAGCGCGGTCCGGCTGATGGGTCGATGCCGCCAGCAGCGCCTTCGAATAGGGATGCTGCATCCTGTGGAACAGATCGGGCGAGGGCCCGCTTTCCACCACCCGGCCATGGCGCATGATGACCAGATGATCCGCCATATCGGCCACCACGGCCAGATCGTGGCTGATCATCAGAAGGCCCATCCCGTCCTCCTGCACCAGCCGTTTGAGCAGCGTGAGGATCTGCGCCTGAGTCGTCACATCCAGCGCGGTCGTCGGTTCATCCGCGATCAGCAGTCTGGGCCGCAGCGCAATCGCCATGGCGATGACGACCCGCTGCCGCTGCCCGCCCGACAACTCATGCGGATAGCGGGTCAGGGGGAAGCGATCCTCGGGCAGTTCGACGCGGGCCAAAGCCTGCCGCGCGCGCTCCCGCGCTTCGGTGCGGCTGACACGTTCATGCACGAGGATCGTTTCGGCCACCTGATCGCCGATGGTCTGGATCGGGTTCAGCGCGGTCATCGGTTCCTGAAACACCATGCCCATGACGCGGCCGCGCATCCCGCACAGCTCTGCCTCGGACAGGCGCAGCACGTCCTGCCCGTCCAGTATCACCCGCCCCGTGGCGCGCGCGCCTTCGGGCAGAAGTTGCATCACGGCCAGCGCGGTCATCGACTTGCCCGACCCGCTTTCCCCGATCACGCCCACGATCTGCCCCGGACCAACGCTCAGCGACACGTCATGCAGGATGGCATAGTCATGAATGGCCAGGTTCAGCCCTTCGATCTGCAACAGGCTCATCTGCGGTCCCTCCTGATCCGGGGATCGAAGAGGTCGCGCAACCCGTCGCCCATCAGGTTCAGGCCCAGCACCGTCAGCAGGATCGCCATGCCGGGAAAGATCGCCATGTGGGGCGCGAATGAGATCATCGTCTGGCTGTCGGCCAGCATCCGCCCCCAGCTTGGGATCGGCGGCTGAGCGCCAAGGCCGACATAGGACAGCGCCGCCTCGGCCAGAATGCCAAGGCTGAACTGGATGGTCCCCTGCACGATCAGAAGGTTGGTGACATTGGGCAGGATATGTTCGGCGCTGATGCGGACCGCGCCTTTTCCGGCCACGCGGGCGGCCAGCACATAATCCCGCGTCCACAGGCTCAGCGCCGCGCCGCGCGTCAGGCGGGCAAAGACGGGGATGTTGAAAATCCCGATGGCGATGATCGCGTTCAGAGCGGATGGGCCGAAAACGGCGGTGATCATGATCGCGATCAGCAGCGACGGAAAGGCAAAGACCAGATCATTGCCCCGCATGATCACCTCGTCCAGCAGGCTGCCGCGCCGGGCGGCCGCGGCCAGCCCCAGCGGCACGCCCAGCCCCATGCCGATCACCACGGCCACCACCGCGACAGCGATCGAGGTGCGCGCGCCCACCATGATCATCGACAGGATATCGCGCCCGAAATGATCGGTGCCCAAGGGATGCGCGGCGGAGGGCGGCTTGATCTTGTTGGCGATGTCCAGCGCGGTCACATCCTGCGGCACCCAGACGAAGCTGATCAGCGCCGCGCCCACGAAGACCAGCGACAGCACCAGCCCGATCACGAGGGACCGGTTGGTCAGCGCCGCGCGCATCAGACCGCCCCCGTTCATCGCCGGCCCCGCAGACGCGGATCGACCGCGGCATAGGCCACATCCACCGCGAAATTCACCATGATCACGGCAAAGACCAGCAGCATGACCACGGATTCCACCACGATCAGGTCGCGTGCCGAAATCGACTGGAACACCAGGCGCCCCAGCCCGGGCAAGAAAAACACGTTCTCGATGATGATCGCACCGGCCATCAGAAAGGAAAACTGCATCCCGATGATGGTCAGCACCGGGATCATCGCGTTGCGCAAGGCGTGGCGCCACAGCACCTGACGGCGGGTCAGGCCCTTGGCCCGCGCGGTGCGGATGAAATCCTCGGACAGCGTGTCCAGAAGGCTTGACCGCATCACCCTTGTCAGGATGCTCGCCTGCGGCAGGGCCAGCGCCACGGCTGGCAGGGTCAGGCTTTTCAGGCCCGCGAAAAACCCCTGCTCCCACCCGGCAAAGCCACCGGCCGAAAACCAGCGCAGGTTGATGGCAAAGACCAGCACCATCAGCATGGCGAACCAGAAATTCGGGATCGCCACGCCCAGCTGCGTCACCCCCATCACCCCCATATCCACAGCCGATCCGCGCCGCGAGGCCGCCCAGACGCCCGCCGGAAAGGCGATCAGCGTGCTCAGGGTCAGGGCATAAAGCGCCAGCGGCAGGCTGATCCACAGCCGCTCGCCAATCATCTCGGCCACCGGGGTGCGATAGGTATAGGATGTGCCGAAATCGCCCTGCAGCATGCCGCCCACCCATGACAGGTAGCGCTCGGGGATCGAGCCGTTCAGGCCCAGTTGCTCGCGCAGGGCCGCCAGCGTGTCTGCCTGCGCGTTCATGCCCAGCATATAGGCCGCAGGATCGCCCGGCACGACCTCGATCGCCACGAAGATCACAAGGCTTGCCACGGCCAGCGAGATCACCAGCGATACCAGCCGTTTCAGCACATAGCGCAGCATTCGCCCCGTATCCCGCGTGCCCCCGGCCTGTCAGGCCATGGCGCGCGCCCCTTGCTTCATCTTGCCCGAAATACTCCCGCCGGAGGCGTCCCCGCACACCACAGGCGCGCGGGGTGATCCGACATGGCGACGGCTCAGTCGGCCCAGTAGACCGCTGTCAGGTCGGTCGCCTGCGTCGGCGCATTCTCCCACAGGCCCATGACCTTGGCGTTGGCCACGCTCAGGGCGGCGAGTTGGAACAGGTAGCCGTTCACGTAATCCAGCGAGATCTTCTCCTGCGCCTGTTTGAGCAGCGCGCTGCGGGCCGCCGGGTCCGTCTCGGCGGTCAGATCGGCCATGATCTTCTGGAACTCCGGGCTGTCATACTGGAAATAGTAGTCCGGATTGGCATAGATCCCGATGTCCATCGGCTCGGTATGGCTGACGATGGTCAGACCGAAATCCTTGCCCGTGAACACCTGCTCCAGCCACTGGGCCCATTCCAGATTGCTGATCTCGGTCTCGATCCCCACGGCGCGCAGTTGCGCTGCGATGATCTCGCCGCCGCGCCGCGCATAAGACGGCGGCGGCAGTTTCAGCGTGGTGGTAAAGCCATCGGGAAAGCCCGCCTCGGCCAGCAGGGCCTTGGCCTTTTCCGGGTCATAAGCGGAATTGGCGGTCAGATCGACGTAATCGGGATTGTGCGGCGCGAAATGGGTGCCGATGGGCGTGCCATAGCCGAACATCGCGCCGTCGATGATCGCCTGCCGGTCGATCGCATGAGCCATCGCCTCGCGCACCTTGATGTTGTCGAAGGGGGCCTGCTTGTTGTTGGTGGACAGGATCGTTTCACCCTCGGTCGACCCGATCAGCACCTGAAAACGCGGATCGGCATCGAATTGCGGCAGGTTCTCGGGCGCGGGGAAGCCGGCGAAGGCATGCACATCCTCGGCCATCACGGCAGCAAAGGCAGCGGTCGGATCGCTGATGAACTTGAAGGTGGCGCGGTCCAGCTTGGCGGGCTCGCCCCAATAGTCGGCGTTCTTCACGATGTCGATGCGGTCACCCTGCACCCAGTTGTCGAACTTGAAGGCGCCTGTGCCGATCGGGTTGGCCTTGATGTTTTCGATGCTTTCGGGGGCCACGATCACGGCGTCACCCCAGGCCATGTTGAACAGGAAAGACCCGTTGGGCGCGTCCAGCGTGACCTGCACGGTCAGGGGATCGACAACCGTCACATCGGTGATCCCGGCGAACAGGGCCTTCTGCGCGTTCACCGAATCCTCGGCGCGGGCGCGGTCCAGGCTGAATTTCACATCCTCGGCGTCCATCGTGGTGCCGTCATGGAAGGTCACGCCCTCATGCAGCTTGAAGGTATAGACGGTGCCATCGTCGGAAATCTCCCAGCTTGCCGCCAGACCGGGGTTCACCGATCCATCCGGGCCGAACCGGGTCAGGCCTTCGAAGACATTGGCATAGAGAACCGAGTCGATCGCCCCTGCCGCAGCGCTGGTCGGATCCAGATGCGGTGGCTCCAGCTGCATGCCCACGACGATATCCGTCTTGGCCTGCGCCATCCCGACCGTGCCTGTCATGGCGGCCACCAGCGCCAGCGCGCTGACCATCCCACGCGTGAAGTTCACATATGTCATGTCGTTCTCTCCCTGTTGAGCGGCGTGCTCAGTCCCGCGCAAGCAATGCGATCAGCGACCGCCCCATCACCTTTGCAGAATCCAGCATATCATCCACGCCGACATATTCATCCGGTTTATGCGCAAGGTCCAGAATGCCGGGGCCATAGGCGATGCAATTCTTCAACTTGCCGATCCGGTCGATATGCTTCTGGTCATAGGTGCCGGGCGACACGACATACTCGGCCTCATGCCCAAGCGTGTCGGCAATCGCCTTTGCCACGACCTGCACCACGGGGGCGGATTTTTCGGTCATCGTGGGCAGGACGCGGTGCAATTCGGTCACGTCATAGCGGAAGGTAGCGCGCCGTTCGGCAACGGTGCGCAGGATCTGCATCACTTCCTCGCGCACTTCGTCGATATCCTCTTCGATCAGAAAACGCCGGTCGATGACCATGCGGCAACTGTCGGGCACGCAGGGCGCGGGCAGGCCGGTGTAGTCATCGTCCTGTTCATCCTCGCCGCCGTGGATCGAGTTGATGTTGAGGGTGGATTGCTTGGCCCCGTCCGGCACCACCGGCATATCCGTGCGCTTCTGCGCCAGCGCCGGGAACAATGTGGTTTCCATCTCGGCCATCACCGCGCCCATGTGGCGCACGGCGCAATCACCGAGGAAGGGCATGGAGCCATGGGCGATCTCGCCATGCGTCTCGATCTCGGCCCACCAGACGCCGCGATGGCCAAGGCAGATGCGGTCCTTGTTCAGCGGTTCGGGGATGATGACATGCTGCACACGCTCGGGGCTGAAGAAGCCTTTCTCGGCCAGATAGGCGACGCCGCCGAAGCCGCCCGATTCCTCATCCGCCGTGCCGCTTATCTCGATCGCGCCTGCGAAATCGGGGCAGACTGCCAGAAACGCCTCGGCCGCGATGATGCTGGCGGCCAGCCCGCCTTTCATGTCGCAGGCCCCGCGGCCATAGATCTTGCCGTCCTTCACCTCACCGCCGAAGGGATCGGTGGTCCAGCCGCGCCCCACCTCGACCACGTCGATATGGCTGTTGAAATGGACGCATTCGCCTTTGCAGGCCCCTTCGCGCCGCGCCACGATGTTCCAGCGCGGATGCTTGTCACTGTCGCCCGGCGCACCAAAAGCGCGCACCAGTTCGGTCTGAAAGCCGGACGCGCCAAGGCGGCGGTCCAGGTATTCGCAAATCTCGAGGTAATTGTCCCCCGGCGGGTTCAGCGTCGGGATGCGGATCAGATCCTGCGTCAGCGCGATCAGATCGTCCCGCCGTGCCGCCACCGCCTCGTCCAGCCTGTCAGTCAGGGACATGCCGCCACTCCTTTGCGCTTGCCTTGAAGTGATCAGCATGCTTTGCCGCAACTACGGTATCAATACCGTAGAACCACGGTAGCCCCCGGATGGATGACATCGCCAGCCTCGCCTTTGATCACGCGCCCGTCGGCATCGTGATGACCCGCCACCGGGTGATCGAGGCGTGCAATGCCACGTTCTGCGACCTGTCCGGCTATCCGCAGGCGGCGCTGCTGGGGCAAAGCTTCCGGATGCTCTATGGCTCGGAAGCCGAGTTCATCCAGATCCGCGATGTCGGTCTGGAACCGCTGCGCCGCGACGGGGCCTATGCGGATGAGCGGATGTTGCGGCATGCGCATGGCCATGCCGTCTGGTGCCGGTTCCGCGCGCGCACGCTGACGCCCGAGGACCCGCTGGCGCGCATCGTGATGAGCTTCGCGCCCATCACCCCCCGCCGCGACGGCCCCTCACTGACGCCGCGCGAACGGCAGGTGGTCACGTGGCTGGCGCGCGGCAAGACCAGCAAGGAAATCGCGCAGGTGCTTGGCCTTTCGCCCCGCACGATCGAGGATGTGCGCGCCCGCCTGATGCGCAAGTTCGACGTGCGCAACACCGGGCTTCTTCTGGCGCGGCTCAGCGATCTGGGGCAGTAGAGGCGTGTTGCGCGACAATCTGCGCCAGCGCATCGAAATGGTCGAAGCGGGCCACGCAATGGACCGTGTCATGCGGGACATGGCAGTAGCCTTGCGTGAAAAAGGCAAACGGGACACCCGCCGCCTGCGCCGTTTCGGCGTCCACCTCGCTGTCGCCGATATAGAGGCCCGACGCTGCGCCCAGCGCGGCAAAGGCATGGTGCAGCGGCGCGGGGTCGGGCTTCTTGACGGTCAGGCTGTCGCCGCCCACCACGACATCGAACAGATGCGCCATGCCGAACTGGTCCAGCACCTTGCGCGCGGGCGCTTCCGGCTTGTTCGTGCAAATGCCCAGGCGATGCCCTGCGTCCCGCAACCGTCCAAGCACCGTCATCACACCCGGATAGGGCCGTGTCAGATCGTTCGAGGCCGCGTTGTAATGCGCCAGCGTCATTTCGGTCAGCCGTGCGTGCTGGTCCATGGGAATGCCCCGCGCAGCCATGGCGCGTTCCACAAGGCGCGGCAGACCGTGGCCGATGAAGGAAATCACCGTCGGCAGATCGAGGGGCGCATGACCTTCGTCCACCAGCGTCCGGTTTATCGCAGCCGCGATGTCCGGCGCGCTGTCGATCAGCGTGCCGTCCAGATCGAAGACGATGGCGCTCACCCGCGCGCGGCCTCGGCGGCGGCTCGGATGGCGCGCATGTTGTCGCCGTAGGGGGCGGGGTTCTCTACCGAGCCGCCCTTGAACACGGCCGATCCCGCCACCAGCACATCAGCCCCGGCGGCAACCACCAGAGGGGCGGTCTCGGGCGTCACGCCACCGTCGATCTGGATATGGATGGGCCGGTCACCGATCATGGCGCGCAGGCGGGCCACCTTGTCGATCTGGCTGTGAATGAACTTCTGCCCGCCGAAACCGGGGTTCACCGTCATCACGCAGACCATGTCGATCATATCCAGCAGATGATCCACTGCCTCGACCGGGGTGCCGGGGTTCAGGGCCACGCCTGCCTTGACGCCATGGGCGCGGATCGCCTGCATCGTGCGATGCACATGCGGCCCCGCC
>Ga0209345_10001918_pt1 | contig 23949 bp, 21 predicted proteins | sample Cruoilmetagenom7_FD_187294 | JGI IMG/M metagenome (GOLD analysis project Ga0209345, IMG submission 187294) | Oil polluted marine microbial communities from Coal Oil Point, Santa Barbara, California, USA - Sample 7 (SPAdes) (version 2) | ecosystem: Environmental > Aquatic > Marine > Oil seeps ...
TTTGTCATGTTGAAATGCATCTACTAAAACACTGTCTTGTGAGTAGTGAGCAAGCAGGCGAAGCTCAATCTGTGAGTAATCTATACCGATGAGCTTCTTACCCTCAGGTGCTACAAAAGCCTCACGTATCTTAAGACCCAGCTTACTTCTTGCAGGGATATTTTGAAGATTTGGATTTTTTGAACTCAAGCGTCCTGTTGCAGTACCAGTCTGAACAAATGAAGTATGTATGCGACTATCTGCATCCTCACGTGAGAGTTTTAAAAGTGGTTCTATATATGTTGAGTAGAGCTTGTAAACTTCACGGTACTCTAAAAGTTTAGGGATAATATCATGCTTGCCGTTTAATCCATTTAAAACTTTCTCATCAGTTGAGTATCCTGTCTTTGTTTTTTTACCGACAGGGAGTTCAAGTGTCTCAAAAAGTATAACACCAAGCTGTTTGGTTGAGTTGATATTAAACTCTGTTCCAGCTAACTCATAAATAGCTTTTGTAAGTCCTGAGAGTGTCTCTTTTACTTCCACTAAAAACTGCTCTAAAAATGAACTATCAACTTTTATACCCTCTTCTTCCATACTTAGCAGTGTATGAATAAAAGGTATCTCAACATCCGTAGACTCTTTTATAAGATGAGTTGCATCTTGAAGCTCTAGTTTTTGTAAGAAAAGATTATAAAGCTTTAGAGTGATAAAAGCATCTTCAGCCGCATATCCACAAGCATCCTCAAGTTCTACGCCAGCGAAAGTCTCACCTTTTTTAACGGTATCTTTAAAAGCCACCATCTCATGACCTAAAAGCTTATCTGAGAGTTTATCAAGCCCTAGAGCACTCTCCGGATTTATGAGCCATGCTAAAATCATAGAGTCTGAGTATATTTTTAGAGTGTTATCATTTAAAAACTTACTTACAAAATGCACGTCAAACTTGATATTATGACCCACTACATTGTGTTTAAATATCTCTCTAATAGCACTCTTAGCCGTCTCTTCACTTATTTGATCTGCAACCCCTAGATAAAAGTGAGCAAACGGTACGTAAAAAGCCTCTTTATCATCAAAACAGAAGCTAAAGCCGACTAATTTATCTTTGTCATAATCAAGCCCTGTTGTCTCTGTATCAAAGGCAACAACATCATAGTTCTCTATCTCAGCTAAAACTTCACGTAGCTTTTTCTCATCGGTAATTAGTGTCGCTTTAAACTCTAAGTTTGTGCTCTCTTGAAGAACTTCCGTTGTAGCTTTACTTACAGCTTCTTTCTTCTCATCATCACTCACCATATTTTTAGCATGTAGCACGCGAAGCACTGCATTTTGCTCATACTTAACAAGCTCATCATAGATATTTAAAAATGGATGTTCAACATCCATTATATACTCTTCAAAATCAAACTCTGTAAATACATCAGGCTTAAGAGTTACAAGCTCTTTTGACATATAAGCCTGCTCACGTGAGGCTATAAGTTTTTTCTGGTTAGCTCCCTTGACTTCTTCTACATTTGCATAGATATTATCAAGTGTGCCGTACTCTTTTAAAAGTTTTTCAGCCCCTACTTTACCAATACCTTTAACACCTGGGACATTATCAGCACTATCACCAAGAATTGACTGATAATCTATAAACTGCTTAGGAGTAACACCGTACTTTTCAAAACAGGCATCTTCATCCATAGTTTTTCTTTTAACAGCATCAACTATCACAACTTTTCCATCATCTATAAGCTGGTAAAGGTCTTTATCATGTGAGACAACTCTCACGTTATAGCCCTTCTCACGCGCTAAATGTGTTACAGTTGCTATCATATCATCAGCCTCATAACCTTCCATACCTAAGGTCTTATATCCCATCTTGTCAATCCACTCAATTGCTACTGGTAACTGCATTGTAAGTTCTGGTGGGGGAGCTGAACGGTTTGCTTTATAGTTTGAGTCTATCTCGTTACGGAATGTAGGTCCTTTAGTATCTATGGCAAATACTATATAGTCGCTATCATGCTGTTTTTGTAGAGTAGATATAAAGTTTGTAAAACCTGTTAAGAGGCCAGTAGGGAAGCCATCTTTATTTTTTAGGTGTTGTGGGAGTGCATAAAAACTACGGAAAAAAAAACCGAAAGTATCTATGATAGTAACAGTTTTACTCATTACTTACCTTCGATTGCATCTAACATATCATCTACACTATCTTCTAGTAATTCATACTCATATCCGGCATCTCTAGCTTTTTTCAGTCCGAAGTTAATCGCCTGTTCTGAGTATGGTTTATTTATAGGAATAATCGATTTTACAATGTGAAGCGCAGTTGATAGTTCTTGAATATCTGCTGGAGCTGCTGCAGGATTATCCGCATACTTAATCATATTTATAAACTCTTCATCAAAGCCCCAATGCTCAAAAACTTTTGCTGTAACTTCTGAACTTGTAACTTCTACATAAGATTTTTCAACCATTGCTAGGTTACCAGTAGTTTCAACTTCTGAACTAAATGGCATCACTTCATCTTCTTCTATAATGTCACTAGCAATAAGGATTTTTCCTGTCTCTTGTAAAAATGCGGCCAGATATAATTTTTCCGCTTTTTGCTTATCTATTTTTTTATACCAGTTAAGTATCAATGCTGCTTGAAGTGATGAGATCTCAGCAAATTTTTCACTTGTAATACCATATGGTTTCATATCTACATTAAGTAGTTTACGAATAGAGTTACCCAGAGCGATAGAGCGAGTCATACTCATACCAAACAGACTAACAGCTTGTTCAACATTTCTTATCTCACGTGCGAATGAGTAGAGTGGTGAATTTGCAGCTTTTAAAAGGTTTGCAACAATCATAGGATCAGGCTCAATAACCCTTGCCAAATCAGCAATCCCCGACTCTTCATCTGCATAGACTCTGTTTATATCTGCTATTGTTTTTGAAAGAGGTGGGAGTGATTTGATACTATCTATAATTGAGCTTTTCACAGTTGTGCCTTTTTTTGTTTTATTATATCTTTATTATTATTATATAAAACTGTTAATGACAGTCTGTTAGCGTCTTTTGAGGATTTGAAATATATTCATAACCATTATAGATTGTATAGGCTCCATAAAGTATAACAGCAATTGATGAGAGACTCATCATCATATTTCTAAAACTTGTAGCCGACGCAAGAGATGAGAGAAATCCAACTCCAAACATAGCCGGAATAGTGCTTATTCCAAAAATAAACATCACTAAAGCTCCATAAAAAGGGTCTGCCGTACTAGCTGCAGTAATTGCAAAAAAGTATACAAAGCCACAAGGAAGTAGTCCGTTTAACATCCCAAGTAGAAAAAAACTAAGATTTGATTTTGAATTTAAAACACTCTTAAACGCATTTTTATAAATAGATGAAGATGAAAAAGAGTGTTCTATCAAGGTTAAAAACTTTATCTTACCCATAAGCGATAAACCTGCAAGAATCATTACAACACCTGCAAAAATAAGAAGTCCACCATTAGCATTGTTACTAAAAAGAACAACACCGCCAAGAGCTCCAAACATCGCACCCAAAACAGTGTACGTGAGAACTCTACCAGAGGAGTAAAGCAGGTGAGCCACACTTTGAGAAACTTTGGAACTTTTTGGATCTATTTTTATTGTCGAATACGCAACAACAATGCCACCACACATACCGATACAGTGACCAAATGAGCCAAGAAATGCTATGGATATAATTGTTAAAATATTTACCGTTTCCACTATTTACCTAATAACTGTTTTCTTATCTGAGGATTATTCATAGTCTCGCCTCTTAGCATTTTGAGACTCATTGTATCAAAGTCTATCATTTCATCAGATCTATTCTCATAAGCACCAAAACCATACCCCATCGGTGTTATATCTGTAAGCGAATAATGCGCATCTTTTGCATTAATCCATTTTTTTGTATCTTTTGCCATTACCCATATGATGACATCATCTTTAAAGCTTTTATCTTTTAGCCAGTTTATAAAACCACCATGGTCATGAAAAAACCATGTTTTACCTTCACGTGACACAACTTGAGATGCATGGTCTAAATCTTCTATAACCATACCACAGTCACTATCTTGATACTTATTAAGTTTCATATCGATCGGTAATCTGTCTAAATTACCTTCATGTATAACAGTCATATTTTGATTTTTTGCCAGAGATAAAAATATTATAATTATCACAGATATAAGCATTCCAACAATAACAAAAGGTAGTAATTTTTTCAGCATTACCTTACTCCATATAAATTATGACAATTTTTGACATTATATATGGATATTGTTACAAAGGAGTTAAACTCTCCTTTAATCTCGTCTTTTTTTACCTTTTCCCAAGTCATCATACTTTAAAAACCGAGCTAAGTCATCTTTTGTCACTTCATCCAAAGAGTCCCAAATGGGCTGTTTTTGAGCATATCGCTCTAAATCCTCTGTTTTAGACTTTTTGATATCTCGAATAAGATAGTGGTACCTGACAATATTTTTTGTATATTCACTTACAAAAAACCAATTTTTGATAATTTGATAGCTTCTCTCTTCATGATCAGTAAAACTGTATTCATTGAACTCAAAATCCTCTTCATCTTTTTTGTAAGCGGTAAAAGGCTTACCTACATCATGTAGTAAACCAGCTCCAATAAATTTAAAATCACGATGTTTCAAAATATAATATAGAACTCTGAAAGTGTGAAGAAAAACGCCATGCTGATGCCATTTGTTTTGAGTAAAAAAAAGTGACTTTAAAAATGGTTTTGATAAGGGAGAATTATTTATACTGTTCATGTTGAAATTATACAAAAATTCTAATGATATGTTCTCATAGGATGACAAACTTCCACTGTTTCTTTTAAATCCTGCTTCTGTATATGCGTGTATATCTGTGTTGTTAAAAGAGATGAATGTCCTAAGAGCTCTTGAACTACTCGTAAATCCGCACCACCGCTAATAAGAGAAGTTGCATAGGAGTGACGAAGTACGTGAGGTGATACACCTAAATATTTTTGAGTGATTTTATATGCAGAGATTCTACTGAGTTTATCACCCTTGTAATTTGCCCAGATAAAATCTTTCTCATACTTCAAATCATTTAAATACTCATTTATCGCATTTATCGCAACTTTTGCGACTGGAACTATGCGCTCCTTTTCACCCTTTGCATGTCTCACATGAAGCCACTCTCCATCTATATCCTCACGTCCAAGTTCTAAACACTCACTTATCCTTGTACCTGTCGCATATAAAAAAAGAATTAGTGCATAATCTCGCTTACCAATCCAACTACTTCTATCTATGAGTTTAAGAGAGTTCTCTATCTCTTTAAATGATAAAAATTTTGGTAACAGTTTAGGAATTTTAGAGAGTTTTAATTTTGTCTGCTCATGGTTAAACTGATGCTTATAACAAAAATCAAAAAAAGCATTTACTGAAGAGAGTTTTCTATTTAATGTACGCTTATTAGAGTATGAAGAGAGTGTGTTTAAAAGAGATTTGGAGTCTAGCTTAATTAGTGGTTTATCAAGAGTCTTTTCAATATTTTGCAAGTCACTTTTATAAGCCTCAACACTTTTAGGACTTAGTGCTTTTGTTACACTAATGTACTCTAAAAATGCCTCCAGCTCTTTAGACATTACTCTATAGAGATCTTCTCATCTGCAACATAAAAGAGCTTATCTGCTACAAAAACAAAGCCATCTTCAAGATCCACTTCATGAACACTGTAGTTGTACATGTCTTTATCAAGAACTATCATATACCCCTCTTTTTCCAGTATATACAACTTATCACCATGAGATATCATTCCCAGAAAATGAGCAAAAGGAAATTTTATTTTTGCATTTACCTGAAGGTCAGGAGTTAGGGATATAACTTCACCCTGTTTTGTTGTGATAAACATATTTTTATCATCATTAACTACACTTCTTATCTCATACTTTTCTCTTACCTCTTTAGCTGATAAAGAGAGTATTTTATAACTTGTTGCAGCTATGATTTTACTATCAACTACATCAAGATAGATGATATTATTAAAGTTATCTTCAGAAGAGACAATAACTGTTCTTAGCTTCTTTTTTAATTTAATATTTACAATAATGACTTTTCCATCAAGTGTAGAAAATAGCACTAAATCATTCATAAAATATGGGTTAACTATTCTAGCATCAACTGCTAGTGACTTTGAACCCTGTTCTTTAAAAATTGCCTTTTTAGAAGATATAGAGTAGATCGCTATTTCATTATCTGCAAATAAAACAGCTAAATTATCGCCATTAATAGTAGCACCGGCAATACTCTTTTTCAGTTGGAACTGTTCTACTCTTGTATTATCATTTGCTGAAACAAGTGATGTGTTACCATCAATAGAAGAGCTTACAACCCAACCATCACTATGAGATATCACTCTATGAGACTTGTCTACAGCGACATCTACAACACCATCTTTCAGTAAAACTTTTGAGTTATCAAGAAGAGCGATATTTAAGCTTTTGTCTATAATTGTAGCATCAGCATTTTCATATTTTTCCCAATCTTGGTCTATATAAAGGGGTTCATAAACCTCTTTCGTGCTACATGCACTAAAAAGTACTACAAAGATTGATGCGAAGAGAATATAGTTTTTCAAAATTCTATTTTACTCCATAATGCATAAGTGATGCAGCAACTTGTGCTAATGAAGAGTCAATACTGATTAGAGATAGTTTCTCTTGGGCCTCTGTAGTGTTACCACTCTCAATTAGTAAAACTGCACTTTGAATATGTGCTAAATCTTTATATATTGAATTTTGTTTTAAAGCATAAGTATCTAATGTAGCTTTATCTTTAGACTCTACTGCCAACTCATAAGATGCTAAGTCACCAATAATTACATCGTCAGAATTTTTTAGAGACTCTAGCGCTGTTACATCTTTATTTGCTACAGCTTGAGAGTAAACCCACACATCTTTAAGAGCTGGACTTAAAGACCCTAGTCTACTCAATGCTGCTGAATCTGTCGAATCATTCATTAGTTCAAGCAGTGCTACATTTGCTGCATCTCTTGTATTTTCTTTGTTTACATCATAAGCTATATTTGCACTGATTAAGATTACTATAGCAATCACTGATGCTATCATTAAATTTTTATATTTTTTTACGAACTTTTCTGTAATAACAGCTTTTTCAAAAAACTTCTCTTCGGAGTTTAACTCCTCTTTTACCATGTCTAAATCATTTTTTAAGCTCAAAAATTATCCTTATTTTCAAAAAGTTCAAAATAATATCGCATATTTCGTTAAAGTTTCATCAAACATATGCTAAAATCATTTAAAATAATTTATTAGGACTGTATAAATGCAAGTAGATGATGCTCTATTAACAAGATTAGAAAAACTATCATTTTTAAAAATAAATGATGATAAAAGAGAAGAGATAATCTCTCAGTTATCTGAAATAGTAAGCTTTGTTGACAACCTTAGTACTTTAGATACAACCGATGTTGACGACAACTTCGCTATGAGCGACAGGGCAACACCCCTTAGAGAAGACACTCCTTCTTGTAATACAAATATAAATGATGATATTATAAAAAATGCTCCACAAAGTGGTGATCATTTCTTTATAGTACCAAAAATAATAGAGTAGTTCAGTGATAAAAGTTTATGGAATAAAAAATTGCGACAGTGTAAAAAAAGCACTCTCATTTTTTAAGAAACATGACTTAGAGTATGAACTGCACGATTTCAAATCAGACCCTATCTCTTGTGAAACAATCTCTCCCTGGCTTAAAGAAGTTGATATGAAAACTCTTTTTAATGCGAGAAGTACTACATATAGAAATTTAAAGTTAAAAGAGATGAATCTCGATGAAGCCGCACAAAAAGAGTGGCTTTGTAAGGAGAACCTACTTATAAAACGCCCTGTTATAGAGTTTAACAACAAGGTTATCGTAGGATTTAATGAAGAAAATTTTAAAGGAGTTTTTCTATGAGTGAACAGACAGCCGCACCAACACAACCAGGTGCTTCAAAACAGACGATAGATATTAAAAAATTACTTAAAAGTGTTATGGCTTTTAAATCTTCTGACCTCCACCTTGTAGTTGGTAGTGAGCCACAGATTAGGATAGATAAAGAGCTTAAACCTCTGAACCTTCCAAAACTTGATGCAAAAGAGATTGAAGAGATGGCATACTCTCTCATCGAAGACAAACTAAAGAAAGAGTTTGAAGAATTTAATGAGCTTGACTTCTCTTTTGAGTTAAAAGGTATTGGTCGTTTCCGTGCCAACTACTATAGAACAATCGGTGGTATCGGTTGTGCCTTTCGTATGATTCCTATCGATATTCCAACCCTTGATGAATATGGAAATCCTCCTATCTTCAAAGAGCTTATCAAAAGAGAAAAAGGTCTTATTCTTGTAACTGGTCCAACAGGTAGTGGTAAGTCAACTACTCTGGCTTCTATGCTACATGAACTTAACTTGACTGAACATCGTCATATTATTACTGTTGAAGATCCGGTGGAGTTTGTTCATACAAACAATAAATGTCTATTTTCACAACGTGATGTTGGTACAAATACTGCCTCTTTCGCAGCTGCACTAAAATATGCGCTAAGACAGGATCCGGATGTTATTCTAATCGGGGAAATGAGGGATGCTGAGACTATCGGTGCTGCTCTGACCGCTGCTGAAACTGGTCACTTGGTTTTTGGAACTCTGCATACCAACTCTGCACCTGGTACTATTAACCGTATTATCGATGTTTTCGATGGTGAAGAGCAAGCTCAGGTTAGAGCCCAACTTGCAACTTCTCTTATCGCTGTTGTATCTCAAACTCTTATTCCACAGATTGGTGGTGGAAAAGTTGCAACACAAGAGATACTTATCACTAATCCAGCTGTTCAGAATCAGATTCGTGAAGATAAGGTACACCAGATTTACTCTCAAATGCAGTTAAATCAACAGGAGACACATATGACTACTCAAACACAGCAGCTCATAGAACTACTTCAAAAAAGAACCATTACAAAAGATCACGCTATTAAAAACTCTAATAGACCTGAAGAACTTGTAAAAATGATAGATGGGCTTTAAGCCTTTCTATCACTTCCTTTAATCACAAAACTCCACAAACTAATATAAAAACTTTCTTAACTTACAAAATTAACATTAATGTAACACTTTTTTCTTATACTCCATATTAGAATTTTAAATAATAAGGTAACCATAATGAAAAAGAATATCTATCTATCTGTAGTCTGTGCATTTGCCATAAATGTAGCTGCATCAGATTTAGGAACGATACAGGTTGAATCATCAACAATTGATGATAAATATGACTCTAAACAAAGTGAAGTATCTAGCGTTACAATAATTAATAGTGAAAAAATTAAAAAAATAAACCCTACTAATGTTGAAGATGTTTTAAGAACAATTCCAGGTATCACTGCTTCAAATGTTGGAAATGATAGGGTAAAATTACATATAAGAGGTGTAGACAACCACAGATATATGGGAGAAAAACCTGGAGTTGCAGTTGTAATTGATGGTATTCCTGTTCAAGAAACAACAGGAAAAATCACATTAGATCTTGACAATATTGAGAGTATCAAAGTGATAAAAGGTGGAGCTTCTTATTTATATGGTAATGACGCTCTCTCAGGTGCAGTTGTTATTACTACAAAAAGGCCAAAGGGAAAAAGTTCATCAAAATTTGAAACAGAGGCTGGTAGCTTCGGATTTAAAAGAGCATTAATTTCAACTAGTCAAAGTATGGAAACATCTTCTTTACAATTACAAGCTACTATTAGAGACAGTGATGGTTATTGGGATGATGCATACCTAAAACATAAATCTGTAAATGGTAAGTATCAGTACTATATCGATGATTCAAGTGATATTACCTACGGACTTGATTATACTAAAAGAGAGACTGGTGATGGAACAAGTATCCACGGTGAAACAGCATCTATAGAAAATCCAAAAAGTATAGGTGAGGTATCATACTCTGGTTACTATGACACAGAACTTATTAAAACATTTTTAACATACTCTAATGACATTGATAATACTTCAAATATCATGTTTAATATTTCTAGATATCAAGACGATACAACAAATCGTACTAGACCTAATACTACTAATGATGATCACACTACTCTTAGTGATGAACAATGGATACAAAATACACTAAAAGGTGAATATCGTAAATCTTTTGGAGGTATTGCGATTATGGCTGGTATAGATATTTCGAGAAATACACAAGACAATTATGATATAGCTAGAATTGATTATAGCAGCTATAGTGGTCCAGTTTCTAAAGGTACTATATTAGCTGATTCAAGTATAGATGAAGATGTAAATGCATTTTACGGGGAACTAATATATAAAATAAATTCATCATTAACAACAACTGTAAATGCGAGATTTGATAATATTGAATATGATTATACTGACAATCAAGACAGTTCATTAAATGTAGATCCTACATATAATGTAGGATCATATAGAGCTGGATTAAACTATGGACTAACTTCTAAAGCTAGCCTTTACACCAGTTTTTCTACAGGTTTTAGAACACCTACTGCTGAGCAGATTAGTGATAATCAAGATGGTATCAGTCGGTATCCAACAACGGATATACCATCTTCTCTTGATCCGGAAACAACATATAACTATGAGTTAGGTATTAGAGGAAATACACTTGGTTTAAATTATGATGCTTCAATCTTTCAAATAGATAGAAAAGACTATTTAGGGATAAAAGCTGGTTCTTATATATGGGATGGCATGGATGACGAAGATGGTTATACTTATAATTTAGGTGACTTAAGAAGTAGAGGTTTTGAACTTGCTTTAAATAGTGATAAAAAGAAAATGCTATCTTTTGATATGGCATATACTTATTTAGATGCTGAATTTACAGACTACAGTATATCACATAGGTTGACTGATGATCCAGATGGTGGTGGTCCAGCTAAAGCCACATATGAGCGAATGAATTTAGAAGGAAACCAGGTTCCAAGAACACCTAAACATACATTAAATTTTATATTAGATTATAAACCTATACATGACCTATTAATATCTACTGAAATAGTTGCTAAAGATGGCTATTATGCAGATGAGTTAAATAAATTTAAACAACCTGGTCATGCATTAATAAACCTTAGAGGAAATTATAATATAACAGATAGAATCGAGATATTTGCTAAAATTGACAACCTTTTTGACAAAACATACAATCAGTTTGTAAACGTTAGTTCAAGTTCTTTTGACAAAGATATGGAAGATGCTACAATCAGAGTAGCTCCTCCTAGAGCATACTACGCTGGCTTAAGAGCAAAATTTTAATAACTAACTAAGTGGGTAAAAATGAACATAGAACTAATAAAAGATATTGTTGACTACGGTGTAATTGGGCTCCTTGGAGTTATGAGCTTCATGGCTTTTTGGTTTTGGATTGAGAGGATTCTATTTTATAGAGGAGTAGATGTAAAGACTTTTGAGACAAAAGAGGAGCTCGAAATTGCTCTTACAAACAACATTAATATCATCTCAACATTTGGTTCTAACGCTCCATATATAGGACTACTGGGAACTGTATTTGGAATCATAATCACTTTTTACACTATGGGACAATCCTCAGATCTTGATGCTAAGTTGATTATGACATCTTTAGCTCTTGCTTTAAAGGCCACTGCTATGGGACTTATTGTCGCTATCCCTTCTATAGTTTTTTATAACCACCTAGCGAGGAAGATAGAAGTTCTTCTAGCACGTTGGGATATAGCACAAAAGGTTAAGTCTTGAAAATCAAGAAGTTTGACACTATAAATGTTGTTCCTTTTATAGATATTATGTTGGTACTTTTAGTAATCGTACTAATCACGGCAACCTTTGTAGCTAAGGGGATTATTCCTGTTGATCTACCAAGTTCAGAGAGTGCAACAAAACAAGACAATCAAAAGAACCTTACTATAACTATAAAAGCGAATGGTGAAATTCTATTTGATAAAGAGACTATTTTAGAAAAAGATTTAGCCACTAAACTTTCAGAGTACAAAACTAATATGCCCGTACATATCAACTGTGATAAAGAAGCAAAGTTTGATGTCTTTGTAACACTCCTTGATATTTTAAAAGAGAAAGATTTCAAAAATCTTGGAATCATCACTAAAAAAGATTCATAGAAGAGTAAGCCATGGAATTTACAGTTTTTACTTCAATCTTTATAATCGGTCTCTCTTATGGAGCAACTGCATGTATGTTCTCATGCATGCCATTTCTGAGTCCTCTACTTGTGAGTAATTCAAATAGTACAAAACAGGCTCTTGGGATTATTCTGCCTTTTAGTCTAGGCAGGATTTTCAGCTATACATTTTTAGCTCTTATTGCATTTTTAAGTTCAGCATGGGTGAAACAGATATTAGACGACAACACTCTATTTAGCATTATCCTTGGAGTCAGTACTATTTCTATGGGTCTCTATTTACTTTACAGAACTTATAGACCAGCCAGTTCATGCTCTCAATCAACACCACTATTAAAGAAACCAAAACTAAATAAGATTGGTTTTTTTACTATTGGTGCAACAATGTCAATCAATCCTTGTGCTCCGATATTAGCACTGGTAGCAGTAGCTGTAAACAGCAGTACTCTATATAACGCTATAGGAATAGGAATATCCTTTGGCTTAGGGGCAGTTATATTTTCAATTATATTTTATGGCTTTATAGTCTCAAAAGTAATCAGAGGCTTAATCTCTGAATTTTCATCATACAAACTTTGGATAGAGAGAGTAGCAGCACTTCTTCTCATAGTTGTTGGTGTATTAGTTTTAAACGGTATCTTGGTACTTTAAAAAAGGGAAATAATGGTAAATTTTATAAAACGTGACAAGAATGACATATATTCAAAACCGATTATGGGTTTTTTATTTAAAAATCAGAAATTCTTACTAAGTCTAAAAATAGCAACTTTAGCTCTGTTTATATATGCTTTATACTTTGGATTTGCACATACAGGTAAAGACAACACCTTCACGTATGCTGTCTTTTGGGGAATTTTCTGGTCTCTATTTATGGTTGTGACACTTCCAACATTTGGACGAATCTTTTGTGGAATATGTCCTCACGGATTTATGGGGAAATACATTACAAAGTATGGCCTACAAAAGAAGATGCCAAAGTGGATGCAAAACAGATATATAGGTCTATTTTTATTGGTAATTGGTTGGTGGGGCATCTACTATATGTTTCCTGGTGTTTACAGAACACCATTTGGTACTGCAATGCTATTTACCGTAATGACTCTCATCTCATTTGTGGTATATTTTATATATAGAGATATGAGCTACTGTAAATTCATTTGTCCTATCGGTGTTCTAACACGTGCATACTCTAAGCTCTCGTTTACATGGCTTGGAACATACAAGAGTGCTTGTAATGAGTGTAAAACATTTGAGTGTGCAACTGCTTGTCCACATGGCTTAAAACCATTTACATTTGACAACAGAAACTCTATGACAGACTGTACTCTGTGTATGGACTGTAGCAGTGCATGTGAAGCTGTAAGTTTTAAATATAAAAAACCATCTTTTTCTATGTTATCAAAATTTCAAACTCTAAAGCCAGAAGTTTGGGCATTTGTTCTTATTTTAGCTTCTATCTCGATTACAATGGCCTTTCATCATGGAATTGGTAGAAGTAATGCTGCTGGCGATATGATATGGTCAACTACTGCTGAGTTTTTAAAAGGCTATATCAGTTTTGGCTCGATTGACCCGATAGGACTCTTTGCATTTCTTTACGCAATGTTATTTACAGTTTCCGCTGCTGTTGTTGGTATGTTTATAGCTGCTAAAATACTCAATAAAAGTTTTAAAGATGTCTTTTATAACCTTGGCTATTCATACGCTCCTCTCTTTATTTTAGGCTCTATTGCTCACGCACTTGAAACATTTTTTATGCGAGGCTACGAACGTATAGTAGAAGGTTTTGCACAGGGATTTGGGTTTTCTATTGATGTAGCATCTTTAGCAAACAGAGGCGATAGCTGGCTACATATATTTGGTCTGCTAAAATGGATTGCAATCATTTGGGCTTTGATAATTCTATACAAAAGAATGAAACTCTTAGATGCTGATAAAACAAGAAAGATACTTGCCTACCCTTTTGCAGCCTCTTTAATCATCTTCTTCTTAAGTGTAAATCTTTATAGAGGATATATATTAGACACATACGGTAGAGCATCTGGTGGCCATGGAAGCCACGGTGGCGGAGCAATGTTTCAAAGTGTTTCAAAAGACAAAGCCACTCTTTTACAGTCGGGAGAAGAAAAAGGCTCATGTAGTGCATGTGGAATGAACCTAGTGAAGTTTTATAAAACAAGTCACGCTGCACATCTTAATGATACAACTAAGCAGTACTGCTCTATCCACTGTCTCGCAGAAGAGAAAAATATTAAAAAAATGCCTCTGAGTGACTTAAAGGTTGTTGATGTTAAAAGCCTGAAATTCATCGATGCCAAAAGTGCCTTTTATGTTGTTGGAAGCAAGAAAAAACCGACTATGAGTGAAGTCAGTAAATACGCTTTTGCCAACAAAGAGGATGCTATAAAGTTCTCAAAACGCAACAGAGGTGAAGTTCTTAGTTTTGAAGAAGCACTCAAAATTGCTATGAAAGACTTTGACACGCCAGCCAAGAGAATGGCCAAAGAAATTTCAGCCACTGATATCGTATACTTTACAGATAAAAACCCTGCAGCAAAAAGAGGTAAAGGTGGTCATGGTGGGCATATGCATGGTGGCTCACGTGGAGAAGTTCCCTCTAAAAAAGTGTGGCCACTCTTTACAAATAACTCAGGAAGAGTGAACTGTATTAGTAATATACGCTCAGAACTGTTTCTACTTGATGCAAATCTAGAAGTTACTAAAGCTAAGCAGTCAAGAGGTAGAGATTGTAAAACAGTAAGCTTTAAAATGCCTTATAATGGTTACTATAACCTTTTTTATGTAGATGGTAACATTGAAGATGATACACTCTATATGACAACTGCCAAATATGAGCATATGAGATTTAACCATAGTAATGATGCTGTTTATGACAATGAAAAGATGTCAGCACATAGCATCAAAGAAGTACCTTTCGACATTATGAGACTAAGAGAAGAAGGTGAAACTTTTTATCATCGTCTTTATGCCGGTGACAAGATAAGAGTAAAAGCAATTTTAAACTCCAAACCTGTTGAAGGAGCGAAAATAACACTCTCAACTAAAACAGGCTGGTCAAAAACAATTAAATCAGACAAAGATGGTATTGCAACTTTTGTACTTCTAAAAGATTATTTTCCAGAGTGGAATAAATTTGACAGAAGACATAAAAACAACTTTCTTCTTACGGCGACATATACTCAAGATAGTGCTGGAGAGTATCTATATGATCCATACAAAAAAATAAAATATACAACTACTTACCCGTCAGTATATTACCCTAACACAAGTGCTTACAGATCATATGCATATGGTCTTTTGGCGGCTATTATCACTATGCTGCTCTCAGGAGTAGCAATATATTGGTATAGAAAAAGAAACCAGCAGCCATTTAAAGAGGTAAGGTTTGATGAAAAAGATTAGAGACTTTATAAACAGAGCAGATATCAGTAAGTTTCGCTTCTGGTTACAACTCTTCTTTTTTATACTTTTTGTATATGGAGGGTACTTTTCTATTAACCTAGGAAACAGTATTCCTGTATTTTCTTGTGGATACGACAGAGAAGTTGGTGGAATGTGCTACTTTCTTCCTCTACAACACCAACTCGCTCGTCCTTTGGATGTACTTTTAAGTGCAGCTAGCATTTCAGTTCTTATAGGGTTTCTAACATTTTTACTTTGGTTTATAGTCTTTAACAAAGCATGGTGTGGTTACGCATGTCCTTTAGGAACTATGCAAGACTGGATAACAAGCCTGAGAAAAAAAATGGGTATCAATTATAGTACTTATACTCAACCTCAGTTTAACTCTCTTAAAAAAATCAAGTATATCCTGCTAGCTCTTGTAATACTTGCACCTATAGGTGTTGGTTTAGGAGTTCTTGGTGGAGAGTGGAGAACTGCATTTTGTGAGATATGTCCAGGGAGAATGATAACACCTCTTTTTGTCGGAGATACTTCACAGTGGAGTCTAGACTTCTCAACTAAAAGTGCTATGGTACTCACAACAATAGGTCTTATGTTTACAGGTCTATTTTTCGTTGGTTCATTTGTCAAAAAAAGATTTTTCTGTTTCTTCTGCCCTATGAGCGCGATGCACTATATTTTTAGTGACGGGGCACTCTTAAAACTAAAAAAAGATGGCGATAAGTGTACAAAATGTGGTGACTGTTACAATGTTTGTGACATGCAGATTAAAGATATAGCCGATGATGTACAGAGCACTAATATATTAAGAGATGACTGTATCTTATGTATGAAGTGTGTTGCGGCTTGCCCTGAAGATGATGCACTACATGTAGATATTTTAAATATGCCAGTTTTTACATCCACAAAAGGTGGCTTTGTAAAGAGAATGCAGATGGATGATTGGGAGAAAAAAGATGACTAAAAGAGTTAGAGAACATAAAATAGAGACTCCTAAAGAGAAACAGAATCGTCACAAAGCGATGGAAGCCATAGCACTTCTAGAGAAGATAAAACATGACTTTAAAGAGCCACCAAAGGCTATGGACTACTTCTATACTCTTTATGAAAATGTACACTGTAAACGGCAGTCTCTACATCCTGAAAAAGTGAAAGTAGGTACTATGTGTATTCAAGTGCCATCAGAAATCATCCATGCACTTGACGCAGTTCCTCTAAGACTCTGTAATGGCTTTTATACTGATGATGAGATCGGAAGTGATTTACTTCCTGCAAAATCTTGTCCTCTTGTCAAAGCAACTGTTGGACAGTTTGTATCTGGTAACTTTTCAGATAAACCTGATTTAGTAGTATCTCCAACTACTTGTGATCAAAAAGCAAAATCTGGTGCTATAATCGAAGAGATGGGATACAAAATTTTTGATATGGAGTTTCCAAGAACAAAAGAGAGTGCTGAGAGTCGTGAGTACTGGAGAAGAAGTGTTAGAAAATTTACAAAAGAGCTATCTACCGACCTCAATAAGAAACTGACAAAAAAGAATTTAAAAGAGTCAATCAAAAAAGTAGGATACGCACAACATCTTTACCATAAGCTAACTACATTACGAAAAAATGAAAGCTCTCCTATACTAGGTTTAGATATGTTTTTAGTAACTAATGCTTTCTTTTTTGATGATTTGGACAACTGGGTTAAAGCTACATCTGAACTTCTTAAAGAGTGTGAGAGCAGAGTAGAAGATGAACTAAACGCAGCAACTAAAAAGAGTCCGAGAATCGTTTATACCGGTTCACCTCCAATATTTCCAAATCTAAAAATCCCACTTCTAATTGAGGATTCAGATGCCATTATAGTCGCAGACGAGACTTGTTCATCAAACAGAATGTTTAACGACATGGTAAGTGTTGATGAGTGGTTTGTTAATGACATGGTTGACTCTGTCGCAGATAGATATTTGAAAGGGTGTACCTGCCCGATTTTCACAAAAAATAATGACAGAATAAGACGTATCATAGATTTAGTAAAGGAATACAAAGCTGATGGTGTAGTATACCAAGCTTTTGCAGGATGTCAGGTTTACGAGATGGAGCAAAGGTCTGTTCTACAAGCTATGGAAAAGGAAGGTATTCCAATTATATACCTGGAGAGTGATTACTCTCCGAGTCACTTAGGACAGCTAACAACCAGAATCGAAGCATTCATCGAATCTCTTAAAAACAGACGGAGAAAAAAACAGTGAAATATTTTGTAGGAATAGACATCGGTTCAACTGCAATAAAAGTTGCACTTGTAGATGAAAATGAAGAGTTAGTCGGACATAAGATTAGTGCCAGTGGAAGTATGTTTTATAAGTATGCAAAGCAAAGTCTTAACGAATTACTGACTGAGTTAAAGATAGATGAAAAAGATGTTGTATATACTGTTGCAACTGGTTATGGAAGAAAACTATTTAAAGAGGCTGATGAGAATATTAGTGAGATTACAGCCAATGCCATGGGTGCAGTAGCTGCTGCTAAAGGCGAGTGTAATATTAAGACAATCATTAACATTGGTGGTCAAGATTCCAAGGCTATCTCACTTGATGATGAAGGTACCGTAGTTAACTTTGCTATGAATGACAGATGTGCAGCTGGAACCGGAAAATTTCTTGACGTGGTTGCAATGAACCTTGAACTTGAGGTTGATGAGCTAGGTGATTATCACTTTAAATCAGAGGGCGCTCCTTTAGCAATTAACAGTACTTGCGCAGTATTTGCAGAGTCAGAAATCATTGGACTTTTAGGTAATGACAATAGTGTTGAAGATATTGTTGCTGGAGTTCACTATTCTATTGCCAAAAGAATTATAAAACTTGTAAAAAGAGTTGGTATCAAAGAGGGAATATACTTTGACGGAGGACCTGCTCTTAATGAAGGGCTAGTCTATGCAATTGAGAATGAACTATCTAAAGAGATATTTATCCCTGAGTTCCCTCAAATAACAACAGCATATGGTGCGGCTATTTTAGCCCATGAATCATATGGATATGAAAACTAGGAATGCTCTGTGTTTGAGAAATTTTTAAAATTTTTTATTGATAATTATAAAATAAACTATACTCTATTTTTACTACTCTTTGCAGTCGGTATATTTTCTTATACACAAATTCCAAAAGAGATATCCCCAACAATAGAGCCTAATTCCTTAACAATTAGAGGCTCATATGCCGGTGCTTCAGTTGACTCTCTAAATACTATGGCTGTCCAAGAGATAGAAGATGAAGTAAAAAGTATTGTTGGAGTTGATACAGTGACATCTGTTATCTCTCCGGGTAGATTTACAATAATACTAGAGTTAGAAAAAGGTGCAGATAAAGAAGTTGCTATCAGCGATACAGAAGATGCTTTAGCACTTATTAGAGAAAACCTTCCTAGTGATATGGACGAACCTATAATTAGAGGAGTTGCCCACTCTAGAAGTATCATGCATGTCTCTATTCTTTCAGATGAAGTTCCAAGAGCAGAACTAAAAGCTCTCTCTAAAAAATTTAAAAGTAAACTACTCTCAATCAAAAATGTATCAGACGTAACTATCTTTGGAGACTCAGACCTCTTTTATGAAGTCCTTATAGATGAAAAAAAGGTAAATGCATACAACCTTTCCTTAGATGAAACACTAAGAATATTTTCTGAACTCTCTTATATATTTCCTCTTGGAAAAATAGATAATATCAAAGAGCAGTACTATATCTCCACGCATAATGATAAAAAATTTGCCGATAAACTTGAAAATACTATTGTCAATATTAATGACCAGCAAATCGCCTTAAAAGATATTGCTAAAATAGAAAAACGCTATGAGGATTCAGCAACGCTTGCAAGTATGAATGGTAACAACTCCATTACTCTTGCAGTGTCACAAAATCCGAACGGTGACGCTGTGACTATCGCTGAAGATATTAATTCCCTTATATCTAGCATGAGTATTGACGGTGTAAACTTTAGTGTTAGAATGGACAAATCAACTATCATAAAAGATAGGCTTAACATTGTTATTTCAAACATTTTACTCGGTGTAATTCTCATAACACTTCTAACTGCAATATTAATCAATATTCGTATAGCATTCATCATAGCATTGGGAATACCTACATCTTTTGTGATAGGTGCCATATACTTCTACTTTACAGGCTATAGTATAAATGTAAACTCATTGGTAGGTGTACTGATTGCTATTGGTATTATTGTTGATGATGCTATCGTTGTAAGTGAGAATATTCAGCAGTACATCGAGAAGGGATACAGTGCTAAGGATGCGGCGTTCTTAGGTGCTAAAGAGATGGCAAAACCTGTCACTATTGCCTCACTGACCACCCTCTTCTCTTTTATACCTCTTCTGATGCTTAGTGGAAGACTTGGGGAGATTATTCAGCTAATTCCTATTGCTTTTTCTGCTCTTGTAGTGGCTTCTCTTATTGAGTCATTTATATTTTTACCTATACATGCATCACATACCCTATCTGCAAAATCAAGAACTCTATCATGGGAAAAAGTGAATGTACTCTATTCAAAAGCTCTGAAACAGCTGGTTAAATATCAAAAGAGTTTCTTGCTCACTTTCTTAATCATTGTTCCTGTTTTAATTTTCTATGGTGTAAAGAGTTCAAAATTTCAGATGTTTAAATCCTTTGACGCTTCATCAATCAACATTACATTCAAAGCACAACCTACCACAACTCTTGAAGAGTCTCTGGAAATTGTACAGACTTTAGAAAAAGATATTCTAAAAAACAGAGATAGATTCTCCGTAAAACATGTTAGTTCAACTGCAGGCTACAGAAGAAGTGCTACAGGTTCTGCTGAGATGTACCCTTATGTTGGATATATATCTATCGAGCTACATAAGATGAAAGAGTCAAACTTTGTAGATAAGTTCATTACTCCATACTTGAGTTTTTACTATGATCCTAGAGATAGGATAAGAGAGAAATCTTCACAAGAAATTTCAAAAGAACTTAGAGGCTGGCTAAAAGAGCAAGCCTACAAAAAAAAGTTTGAACTCACTAACCTGATGGTTGTTGAAAACAAGATGGGACATACAAAAGCCGATATTCGTATTGGTGTAATAAGTAATGATTACCAAAAAGCTATAAAAGCCATTAGAGCCATTGAGGATGGTTTTTCAGAAATAGAAGGAATAAAGTACTTTGGTGACAATGTTAAAGTAGGAGCGGGTGAGATAAAGCTAAAACTAAATGCTTACGGTGAAGAGTTGGGTATTACTGAGAAGTATTTGGGTAACTATATCGCAGGTCTCTATCTAACAAGAAAAGTTGGGACTATTTTTGATGGTAAAGAGCTCTTAGATATCAAGGTAAAATCTTTTAATATTGAAAATGATTTAGAGAGTTTTAAAAGATTGGAAATTCCTATTAAAAACAACACACTTGTAAAACTAAAAGATATTTGTGAGTTTGAAAAAGTAGAATCTTTAGAGAGACTGGTTAAAGATGATGGTGAAACTAATTTTTATGTATTTGCAAATGTAAATCCCTCAATCATCACTGCTAGTGAAGTGTTAGAGAAGATATCACCAATCATAGATGAACTAAACACCGTAAAAGGGATTAAACTGAAGTTTAAAGGAGAGCGAGAGCAGAAAAGAACTATGCAGACTGAGATGGTCTTAGCTTCTATACTGGCTATTATTCTGATTTTTATCTCCATACTCTATCTTTTTAACTCTTTTAGAGAAACGATTATAGTTATGTCCGTAATTCCTTTCTCTCTTCTTGGCGTTTATATAGGTCACTTTATAATGGGGTTAAATATCTCTCTTCCATCTCTAATAGGTGCACTTGGTCTTGCCGGTGTAATTGTTAATGATGGAATCATAATGATGTCAACACTAAAAAATGCAACATCAAAAGATGAGATTCTGATTCTTGCGATGAGAAGACTAAGACCTATTCTACTTACATCTATTACAACAATTATAGGTCTATCATCACTCATCTTCTTTGCTACAGCACAGGCAGTAACCTTTCAACCACTAGCTGTAACTATCGGTTTTGGACTTTTATGGGGAACGATTTTAAATCTTTTCTATCTTCCAACAATGTACAACTTCTCAAGAAGCTATAAAGATGCATAGATACCTATCCTCTTTTATAATTAGTGCTATTGCTTATATAGCCATTATTTCAACTATGTTTTATCTCTTTAGTAAAAATGACTACTCTACAAAAAGAGTTCAAAAAGAGAACCCAAAAAGTGTACAGTTCTCTATTATTGCTCCGGCAAAAGTAAAAGAGATAAAACCTATAAAAGAGAAAAAGGAAAAACCAAAACCTAAGCCTAAGCCTAAAAAGAAAATAAAGAAAAAGCCGCCACCAAAACCAAAGTCCAAACCTATTGTTAAACCAGAACCAGCTATTCCAGAGCCTGCCGTTAAGCCTATGCCTGAGCCTATTATTGAAGAACCAATCATAGAAGAAGTTCTTGAAGAAGAAATAGTAGAAGAGGTTCAAGAGCAAGAAATAGTTCAGACCGAGAATATCTCAAATATTCAACAGCAAATGAAGCAAGATATACGAGAAGCTAAACAGAGAGAGTTTATCGAACACCTAATAAAAAGAATAAACAGCAATAAATCATATCCAAATATGGCTAGAAGAAGATGTATAGAGGGTGTTGTTGATGTTAAGTTTACAATCTTAATAGATGGCAACGTTCAAAATATTCAAATAGTCGAAGGAAAAAGTATCTTTAAAAAAGCAACTCTTCAAGCTATAGAGAGAAGTTTTCCTATAAAAGTAGACTCTTCTCTATTTGACTTTCCTGAAGTCTTTAAGGTCAAAATAGCATATACTTTAAAGTAATTGTGCCTTTAAGACTTTCTAAACCTTGCCATTTTAAAACGCTCTCCTAAAAAGTTAGGCATAATTAGCATCTTCGCTTTTTCAAGCTCCTGGCTGTAAATTTTTTCATCTGTATTATCTTTTAGTATTTCTAAGAGTTCAAGTATACCCATATCAACAAGTGCTACCATCTGAGCCTTTAACTCTACAAACTCTACACCAGCCTCTTCGTATGCATCTTTAACGTGAGCAAAGGTTACGTCATAAGTTATATCACTCTTACCAAAAAGTTCATCTCTTTTAATATCTTCATCGAAGAAGGGAATAACCTCATGTTTAGCATAGACTCTTAGAGAGAAATCAGGACGGGCCTGCATCTCTCCATAATCAAAAGTCATAAACTCAAACTTATCACAAGAGTCAGCCATCTCACGTGCAAACTCTTCATAACCGATAGCTATCTCACCTCTATCTTTATAGTACTTCTTAGCTTTTTCATCAACCCATTTGTTATCTACGTCAAATTCAACTTCGTGTCCATCTACACGAGCAGTTTTACCTTTGAAGTAGAGCTCACAAGAAAAGGCATCAAAAATTTCATTTGCTATGAAAAAAGCATTTTTACATTTAAGCTCACTGAGTGATTTATAGTGAGTTAAAGATACTACATCTCCAAATGACTCTTTAAAATAGTTTGTCTGGTGCTCTTGCAGGTCATCAAATCTCTCTATAATTACAAACTTCAAAGTAGAAAGTAGTTTTGGTCTAAGCGTATAGATAAACTCTATTACATCAGCTAAGAAGTAACCATGATGAGCACCGATCTCACAAATAGTCCCACTTGGATGTAAAAACCCCTCATCAATCAAAGAGATAATATGTTTTGCTACACTTCCACCAAAAAACTTACTTGTACTTACAGCAGTGTAAAAATCACCACTCTTTCCTATGTTTTTATAAGTCGCATAATAACCATCATCACCATATAACCAATCTGTCATATATTCACTAAACTTCACTTATTCCCCACTATTTACATACATCTCATAAAGCGTTAAGAGCTCTAACTGTTTATCCATTTCATATATTTTAGAATCTATCTCCGATATTTCAACTGAGTTTTCCAATAGACTTACATCATATTCTGTTTTATATCCGGCACGGTAGAGGTCTTTTGTATCTTTTAAAAGTTTAGAGTAAATATCTATATTTTCTATACTTAAAAGTTTTTTCTTCTCTAAGTTCTTTATATTTTGCATAACCTGTTCAAAAATAGAATCCAATTGAATCTTATTGTCCTCTTTGATAACATTAGACTTTAGATAATCAATTTTTGCAGACTCTATATCTCTGAAAGTATTTATATCGATTGGCATATTAGCTCTAAAACCATAATCATAATAATCTTTTTCATCTGGACCAAACTTAAATGGAGAATCACTTTTACTCCAGTTATATCCAGCTGTTAAACTAACAGAAGGTAGATACTTAGCGATGGTTACATTCT
>Ga0209345_10001919_pt1 | contig 23947 bp, 21 predicted proteins | sample Cruoilmetagenom7_FD_187294 | JGI IMG/M metagenome (GOLD analysis project Ga0209345, IMG submission 187294) | Oil polluted marine microbial communities from Coal Oil Point, Santa Barbara, California, USA - Sample 7 (SPAdes) (version 2) | ecosystem: Environmental > Aquatic > Marine > Oil seeps ...
CTTTCCAAAACCGTGCGGAGCCATGGATGGCGGAGCCGAGCCTACATGGACGTATTTACGGCGTGTTTTGGAAAGCCCCTTTCTCCGGACGCCCAAGATCCGGGGAATAATTTCATCTATCGAGTATATGTAATGACGAATGTACGTTCTCACAAGGGTACCACGCCAGATTTCGGTAAGCGCACACTAGTGGATGCCAGTGCAGTGGTGATCGGTGATGTTAAAACCGGTGACGATTGCTCCATCTGGCCGATGACTGTGGTGCGGGGCGATATGCACAGGATCCGTATCGGCAACCGTTGCAGCATCCAGGACGGCTCCGTGCTTCATATTACCCACGCCAGTGATTTTAACCCCGGAGGTCACCCTCTCACTCTCGGAGACGATGTCACCGTGGGGCACAAGGCGCTGCTGCATGGCTGCACTATTGGCAGCCGCGTGTTGGTGGGTATGGGTTGTATCATTATGGATGGCGCCGTGGTGGAGGACGAGGTGATCGTTGCTGCAGGTTGTCTGGTACCACCCGGAAAAACCCTGGAGTCCGGACATCTATACGTCGGCTCGCCATGCAAGAAGGCTCGGCCATTGACTGAGAATGAGCGCTCGTTTTTCACGTACACGGCGGCCAACTACGTGAAACTGAAGGACGAATACATGGCTGAAGCAGGTTAGTACAAACCGCAAACGCCAGGGCTTGAAAAATTATTCGATGTTCATACATTCGGTAATAGCGAATGTTCACGGATACCCGACCGACTGGCCAGGGCTCGGAGCAGTTCCGGGAACAGCGCTGATTCTGTTCAAATTCGTTTGTATAGATAAAGGGGGTAGTACCTATGAACAATCTTACCCGCTGGAACCCGATCAATGAGCTCGAAGACTTGATGGGTCGTTATAATCGGATACTTGGCACATCACGCACCGGCGGCGACAGCAAAGACCTTTTCAGCCGCAGTGACTGGGCTCCAGCCGTCGACATCAAGGAAACGGACCAGGCCTTCACCATTGAGGCGGAGCTGCCAGGTATGGACAAAAAAGATGTGAAGGTAACCGTGCAAGACGGCGTGCTCTCCATTGAGGGTGAACGCAAGCACGAAGAGGAATCCCAGGACAAAAAGCTGCACCGGATTGAACGCTACTATGGCAGCTTCATGCGGCGCTTCACACTGCCGGACAATGTTGACGAAAACAGTGTGAAAGCCAGTTTCAAGGATGGCTTGTTGACTCTGACCCTGCAGAAGGCGGAGCCGAAGGAGCCTAAAGCCATTCAGGTAGACGTCGAGTAACTCTCTTCGCTCTTGTCTGCTCAGTGCTGTAACCGGGAATCAGCTCCCGGCTGCAGCACTTCTTTTCGCACCCGCCGCTTCCAGCGCGCGAACATAGTCTTTGCCCTTACGGTGCTGTGAGACAAGATCAAGCAGGTTTTCGCCATTCTCATTGACGGCATTCAGGTTGCGGCCGGCTGCCACGAAAAAGCCCACAAACCGCTCGAAATCTTCCGCTCTCATTGCCTGGTAAGCCTTCAGCAATGAGGTGTAGTCTGAGAACTCCCCCCCGTCAGTGCTTCCGGCATCCAGAAAGCTCTTTACACGCTCATCGCTCCACTCTTCACCAATAACTTTAGGTTTGTCTGGTCCACTCATATTCACTCTCTCACTATTTGTTTATTCGCGCTCAGGGCAGAATTTCTATCGGCAGGTCGCTGGTTGAAATGGATTCATCACACTCAGGGTCACGAATGGCAATCTCCACCCTACGGTTCAGAGCACGGTTTTCAGCCGTATCGTTCGGCGCAAGAGGATTGGTTTCGGCACGGCCAGCGGCGACTACACGCTCAGCAGGTACCTGCTGGCTCATGACAAGCTCATGTACCACGGATACAGCTCGGGCGGCGGAAAGATCCCAGTTTGAGCGATAGCGGCTACTGGAGATAGGACGGTCATCAGTGTAACCGGAAACCAGAACATCTCCGGTACAGCCAGCCAGTACGCCGACCACCCGCTCTATGATGGGGATCATTTCTGGCTTGATAGCCGCCTCTCCGGAGCGGAAAGTAGCCTCCTCCGAGAACCGGATAACCACTTTGTTTTTATCATAATTAACGCTCAATGCCCCGGACGCCACTTCGCTTTCCAGTTCACCAATCATTCTGCTGGCCAGGTCTATAACCCCTCCGGAAATAACGGTAGCTGCAGATTCTGGCGCACGCTCATCAATAAACTCCGGGTCCGGCGACTGTATTTCTGTGGGCTCTGGCAGTGAGACGGTATTCGACTCCACCAGGGTTATCGGCGACCCCCCGATATCATCAGCCAGGACATTGGCAGAACCGAACGCAACAGACATGGAGTTAGCCATCGCCTTGTACTTTTCAATATCCATTTCCGCAAAAGACAGTAGCAGAATAAAAAACGTCAGCAGCAGCGTGGCAAGATCAGCAAAGGTAACGATCCACGCAGGTGTCTGGTTTTTCGGCCGGGGCTTACTGTTTTTCCGGATCTGCGGCAAAACTTCAAGCCTCCCGCTCTGGCGTGAGCCCTGTGCGCTGATCCGGCGTCAGGAACGAGGAGAGCAGTTCAGTCATCACCCGGGGGTTTTCGCCACGCATGATATTTCGGATAGAGGTAATAATCAGAACCTGATTACGGCTTTCATCTTCTGCCTTGAGCTGAAGCTTGTCCGCCAGCGGCAGGGCAATCAGCTGGGCGATGAAAGCGCCATAGAGTGTGGTCAGGAGGGCAACAGCCATCGCCGGACCAATGGACGAGGGGTCATCCAGTGAATTGAGCATCTGTACGAGCCCGACCAGAGTGCCCAGCATTCCGATAGCCGGCGCGGATTCACCGATACCCCGGAAAACGCGCTCGGCCACTTCGTAGCGCTCTGCCGTCTGCTGGGATTCCTGGGCCAGAGCTTCCTCGACCAGTTCAGGCGGGTGGCCATCCACACACAGGTTGATGGCTTTCCGGAGAAATTCATTGCCGGTCTTGTGATTTTCCAGGCCCAGGATACCCTCCTTGCGAACAACCAGGGCCAGAGCTCCCGCCTCACGGATCAACGCCGCAGGCCGGTCAACTTTATCGGTAAATGCAGCGCTCATTGCGAGGCGAAAGGCGCTCATGACCGAGGACATACGAAACTTTATAAGCGTCACCGCAAAGGTGCCACCGATAACAATGGCCAGCCCCGGCAGATTGAGGAAAGTCAGAAGCGATGCATTCGCCAGCATTGCCAGAATGACAATCAGAATACCGGCGACAAGCCCTACGAGGGTAAGAATGTCCATGTATAGCCCTTACGGATTATGTCTCTGAGGGTAACCCGGTGGGCAAACCCTTTCAGTCGTTACGAAGCGCCTCGATCACCGGCGCCGTTTCCGGGAGCACTCCCCGCCACACCCTGAACGATTCTGCAGCCTGTTCAACCAGCATGCCCAGACCATCAAATACCCGGGTGGCTCCGTTATCCTGAGCCCACTGGTTAAACGTGGTGGTCTGTAAAGAATACATCATGTCATAAACAACAGTGTCGGAACCGATCACATTCGAACCAAGGGGAGGCAGGTCTCCCTGCAGGCTTGCGCTGGTGCCGTTAATAATGACATCGAACGCCTGATCCGGCTCTTCGAAACCGCAGGCGCTCAGAGTTGCAGCCCCGGCCTCATCGGCAAACAGCTTAGCCAGCGTTTCGGCTTTCGCAACCGTACGGTTTGCGAGAGTCAGGCTGGCGGGTTGTTGTTCAAGCAAAGGACCCAGAACGCCACGTACAGCGCCGCCAGCTCCCAGAACCAGTACCCTGGCACCTTTGAGCTGAACACCATGATTAGCCACAAGATCACGTGCCAGTCCGTAGCCGTCGGTATTGTCCGCAATCAGTTGCCCGGCCCCGTTGCGATACAAGGTATTGGCAGCACCGGCTTTTTCCGCCCTCGCAGCCCGGCATTCCGCCAACTCCCAGGCCTGTTCCTTGAAGGGTACTGTTACGTTCAAGCCCTTGCCTCCACTCTCAAAAAACTGGCGGACCGCTTCCGCGAATCCATCGAGAGGTGCCTGAATCGCTGTGTATTCCACGGATTCGCCGGTCTGGCCAGCGAACAGACTATGGATTCTCGGTGACTTGCTGTGGGCTACAGGGTTACCCATGACCGCATAAAGCTCATTACTCATGACTTAACTCTCCTGGTGCGCGTCACCGGCCAGCCAGTCGCGCCCGGTGAGAAAATGCTCCGTCAGACGGGCTTCTTCACTGCCAGCTTCTGGCACCCGGCTATAATCCCAGCGCACCAGTGGAGGCAATGACATAAGGATGGATTCAGTGCGCCCGCCAGACTGCAGACCAAACAAGGTGCCACGGTCGTACACCAGATTGAACTCAACATAACGCCCGCGCCGATAAAGCTGAAAATCCCGCTCGCGCTCACCATAGGTATGGTCCATCCGGCGGCGGACAATGGGCTCATAAGCTTCAATATAGCTGTTACCCACAGATTTCATCAGCCCGAAATCCTGTTCAAAATTACCTGTGTTGTGATCATCAAAGAAAAGCCCGCCAACACCCCTCGGTTCATCCCGGTGCCGCAGGTAAAAGTAGTCATCGCACCAGTCTTTGTAACGGCGGTATGTGTCCTCACCGAATGGCTCACAGGCTGCCCTGGCAGTCTTGTGCCAGAGAATGCAGTCGTCATCAAAGCCATAATAGGGCGTCAGGTCATAGCCACCGCCAAACCAGTAAACCGGTTCAGCATCTTTCGGTGTCGCGATAAAAAACCGGACATTGGCGTGAGAAGTGGGCACATATGGATTGTTTGGGTGGATCACCAGGGAAACCCCCATGGCCTGCCAGGGAGCACCTGCCAGATGGGGACGATGCGCCGTGGCAGACGCTGGCATTGTATCGCCCATTACGTGGGAGAAATTAACACCGCCTTTCTCAAAGACCCGACCATCACTGATCACACGGCTTACTCCGCCGCCACCTTCAGGACGATCCCAGGCATCACGAACAAACTTTGTATCGCCGCCTTCCAGCGTTTCAAGACGCTGACAGATGACATCCTGAAGGCCAAGCAGATACTGTTTAACCGCATTGCTATCCGGGTGTTGAGGCATGTCTTCTCCTAACGAAGCTGTTTACCGCTGACAATATCAATAATGCAACTGGGATTCCGGTTACCGCCAAGAGCCCCCGGCACAATCCAGTCAAGCTGATCATTGAAGTACTGGCGAACCTGAAGGGCACTATGTGCAGGCTGTCGCCCGGCCGGATTGCAGGACGTGGATACAAGAGGCATATCGGCGCGTTCACACAAGGCTTTAACCACCGGATGCTCACTGACCCTTACCGCGATCGAACTGTGGGTACCACGAACCCATTCCGGAACCTGCCTGTTCACATCCGGCAACAGACAGGTGACGGGGCCAGGCCAATGACGCCGCGCCTCCAACTGAAGCGCTTCGGGCAGCGGATCCAGAAGAAAGCGGACCTGCTCCACCGATGCCGCCACCAGAATCATGCCTTTTTCGACCGACCGGTTTTTGAGTTCAAGAATACGTGCGACCGCATGCTGGTTCCAGGGATCGCATCCCAGCCCCCAGACCGCCTCGGTAGGGTAGGCGATAACACCACCCTGCAGGATAGTCCTGCGGGCGCAGTGTAACTGCCACTCGTTGATGGGGTTGAGCGCTGCCATGTTGATGTCGTCAGACCAGAAACAGGTTAATCATCACACAGGGCTCAGGCGATTTTCTGATACCCTCCGGGCGCAGAACTCACCAGCCCTTCAAGCTCGAGAAGCAGAAGAGACTGGACAAGCTGATCGGCCGGAAGGCCAGTTGCTGAACACAGTGCATCGGTTGACTGGGGATCATACCCTAATGCCTCAAACACCGCGATTTCCCTGCAGTCCAGAGCGTCCAGCGCACTGGCACCGGACGACTGGCGAGCGCCTTCAGGCTGTATGGTGGACAACTCTGGCCCGGCCCCATTCACAGGAAAAGACCAGGACGCACCCAACTCCTCCATAATATCGTCCACCTGATCTACCAGCCTGGCACCCTGCTTGATCAAATGGTGGCAACCGCGCGCCACCGGACTGTGAATGGATCCGGGAATGGCGAAAACCTCACGCCCCTGCTCCAGAGCCATACGGGCGGTGATCAGCGAACCACTTTTCAGTCCCGCCTCGACCACCAGTATGCCCCGGCTCAGGCCGCTGATAATGCGATTACGCTGTGGAAAGTGAGCTGCTCTTGCCGGCGTTCCCGGCGGATATTCGGATACCATCAATCCGTTCCCGATAATCCGTTCTCCGAGCCGGCGATGCTGGTTCGGGTATATCCGGTCAAGCCCGCAACCAATAACGGCGATTGTGGGGTGCCCGGCATCCAGCGCTCCAGAGTGGGCCGCGCCATCAACTCCCAGCGCCAGGCCGCTGGTTACCAGGAGGTTCCGGTTACTCAGCTCTGCAGCAAAGCGGCGGGCGTGATCCAGACCTGCGGGCGTAGCATTGCGACTGCCGATGATCCCTATCTGTTCACGATTCATCAGGCTCGTATCTCCCCGGGCATACAACACCAGAGGTGCATCATGAATGTGCCTCAGGGCTTCCGGATAATCGGGATGATGCCAGCTCACTATATCGATGCCATGCCGCTCACAGCTCAGCAAGGTCTGTCGGGCTGCATTAACGGCACTGCTGGTCTCATCCTGTTGCTGCCACGCCATGATGGCGGCTACTGTTTCAGCAGGCAGGCCACACGCCCGGAGTGTCGCGGAGTTTTTCGTGAGAAGGTCTGTCAGATCGGGGATTGTTGCAAGCATGGCCCGCCGGCGGGCACGACCGAATTTGGGCAGACAGGTCAGAAATAACCATTGGGAGGAAGGGGAAGAAAACACAGCATCATCCTTGGAAACAACAAAGCCGGGCCTTCCTGGCCCGGCTTTTGGTTAACCGACTATGGAATCAGGGATTGGTAACCTTATCGCCTACAGACAGAACACGGGTCGTATGCAGAATCAGTCCATAGCTCATTTTTTCGTAAACCTGGAAGACCATCAGCAAACCCGCCCGCTCGGAGGGCAGCTCAACAGTCTCATTGGTGACCGGATCGCGCGCCATATTCCCGGTTTTGAAGACAGCCATTACGTTGCCGGCTTCCAGACCTTCCCGGCTACCCCGGTTGATGGCGACCACATCGTACTGACCAATCTGGGTAACTCCGCCATCTACGGAGATCATTTTACCTTCGATTTCCTGGCTGGGTGAGCTAGGTACAAAATTGGTTGTCAACCGGCGGTCTTCATTGACCAGCAAACGGTCACCAACACGCACTTCCTCGCTGGAGCGGGTGAGATCAACAGTCAGGACATCACCGGTTTCTGCAGTCACATCGCCTCTGGCTATGCTGCGCGCCTCCAGGCCAAGAAACTCTCCGGTATCCGGATCGACAAACTCTGTACTGCGACGGAACACGCCCACTTTATCTGCAGGTTTTTCGCCTCGGGCATAAACCCGGTCACCGGCTCCGTTAACAATACGACCATCAGCACCTTCAAGGACATATGGAGCCTTGTCGATCAGCTCGGGGCTTACAATGCGCGTATCCGTCAGGAAGCTGCTGATAGCATCCAGCGGAATTGCAGGAATGGGGGTATCAATCCGCTCGGAGCGTACCTGCGGCGAAAGCTTTACAACACCATTGCTGGACGCCACCTTGGTGATACGTGGCTTGCCATCGATATACACCAAGGCAAGACGGTCACCCGGGTATATCAGGTGAGGGTTGGCAACCTGCGGGTTAACGTGCCAGATTTCCGGCCAATACCATGGGTTACTCAGAAATCGCCCTGAAATATCCCAAAGAGTATCACCCTTCACAACAGTGTAACGCTCAGGATGATCAGACCGCAGTTCTGGTGCAGCGTGAGCCCAGGAGGTTAATAGCAGCGTAGTGGCCGCCAGAGCGTACAGCAGTTTCCTCATTGTCTAAGTCCTTGATCGCGTGCCTTGATTCTGTGAGTTCCGGTAAAGGGTGCAGCCAGTTGTCTGCAGCTTATTCCGTTGTTATGCCAGTTACTATAGAAGAAGTCTCGCAAATTGTGATGTTATCTTTTGTTCTTCCAGTAAATTCTATGCCATTTACAAAAGATTTTAACTATTGCCTGATCAGTTTGTACTCAATCGACAAATTGTTGGATAATGCACAGGCACAGCCGAGACGTTGCATATATTAATGTGAAAGGAACAATTTGCGCAGTACGCTGTCGCATTTCAGAGATCGTTTTCACACAGTTACAAAAGACAACGTTAAAAGTCAGGCAAGGCTATCAGTAATACACCAGCTATACAGAGTGTCAGCCATAATTCCTGACATTCGTCATACAGGCCAAAAGTACGAGCATTATGATACTAGAAATACTCGAATATCCGGATCCCCGTCTGCGCACCATCGCCAAGCCGGTTGATAAACTGACAGACGCAGATCTCAAGCTGATCGACGACATGTTCGAGACCATGTACGATGCGCCCGGCATTGGTCTGGCGGCCACACAGGTGGACGTCCACAAACAGATCGTCGTTATGGACCTGTCCGAGGACAAAAGTGAGCCACGGGTATTCATCAACCCGCAGGTGGAAGTCCTGGAGGGTGATCGTGAAGCCATGCAGGAAGGTTGTCTTTCAGTTCCGGGCTTTTATGAAGACGTCGAGCGCGTAGAGCATTGTATTGTCCGGGCTATGGGTCGGGACGGTGAACCGTTTGAACTGGAGGCCCGCGGGCTTCTGGCGGTCTGTATCCAGCATGAAATGGACCACCTGAACGGCAAACTGTTTGTAGACTACCTCAGCACCCTCAAGCGCAACCGCATTCGCAAGAAGCTGGAAAAGCTTCACAAGCAAAGTGCGTGAATATTGACTGAAAAGCGCATGAGGATTTTGTAGAAAGTATCGGACCGGGCCCTGGCCCGGTCTTTTCGTATTCAACGAAACAGAGACTCAACACCGTGCGACTCGTTTTTGCCGGCACTCCGGATTTCGCAGCAAGCGCCCTGAGAGCAATACTGGGCACCCACCACACAGTCGTGGGCGTGTACTCCCAGCCAGACCGACCAGCAGGCCGCGGCCGCAAACTCCAGCCCAGCCCGGTCAAACAGGTTGCTCTGGACAATGAAATCCCGGTTTTTCAGCCGGAAAACCTGAAATCTCCGGAAGCCCAGCAGGAACTGGCCAATCTCCGTCCGGATGTGATGATCGTTGCCGCCTATGGACTGATCCTGCCGGAACCGGTACTGAAAACCCCCACCCACGGCTGTCTCAACATCCACGCATCTCTTTTGCCGCGCTGGCGTGGCGCAGCACCTATTCAGCGTGCCATTGCGGCGGGTGACAGGGAAACCGGCATCACCATTATGCAGATGGACAAGGGCCTGGATACCGGCGCCATGTTACTGAAGTCCCGAACGGCTATTGAAGCATCCGATACTGGTGGCAGTCTTCACGACCGCCTTGCCGAACTGGGTGGTGATGCAATTGTTGAAGCACTGAACCGGCTGGAAAACAACGAACTTGTTGGTGAAATCCAGAATGGCGAGGATGCCTGCTACGCCCACAAGCTTTCTAAAGAAGAAGGTCACATTGACTGGTCGCAGGATGCTTTGACCATAGAACGCCTGGTGCGCGCCTTCAACCCCTGGCCGGGTACCTACACAGATCTGGAAGAGCAGCGTCTGCGGATTCACGAGGCCAGGGCTACCGAAGAGCAAAGCCAGAAACCGGCGGGCACAGTGATACGCAGGGAACGGGAAGGTATTGATATTGCCTGCGGTAACGGCATTCTGCGCATCACCCGACTGCAGTTGCCTGGTTCCCGCGCCCAGACCGTTAACGACCTGATTAACGGCGGCAAACAACTGCTCTTACCCGGACAGGAGCTACGCTGACATGGATGGTTACGACCTGCCTATGCGAGCGATTGCTGCCAGCGTATTGCTGGCAGTGGAAAACGGCGAATCTTTATCACAGTGCCTGCCCCCGGCTTTGCAGCGCCTTTCTCCCAATGAACGCCCGGCCCTTCAGGCGCTCTGTTACGGCACCTGCCGCTGGTTTCATCGCCTCGACGGCGAACTGGAATCCCGGCTGAAAAAGCCAATCAAAAAACCTGACCGTATTGTTCATCATCTGATGCTGGTCGCGCTGTTTCAGCTCCGCTTCAGCCAGCAGGCTACCTACGCTGTTCTGAACGAATCCGTAGAGGCCTGCCGCGCACTCGATAAACCCCACCTTACTGGCCTGGTAAATGGGGTTTTGCGCTCTGCCGAGCGTGAAGGTGCGCCAGAGCCGAAAACCGATGCCAGCCGTTTCAGCCATCCCGTCTGGATGGTGGAAAAGCTTCGCCATAACTGGCCTGACGACTGGCAACAGATTCTCGAAGCGAACAACGCGCAGGCCCCGATGACACTGAGGGTAAACGCTCTGCGCTTCAGCCGCGACGAATACCTCGCGCAGCTGAACGAAGCAGGTATTGAAGCCACAGCAACCAGCTTTGCACCTCATGGCATCCAGCTCGGCAGACCAATACAGGTTGATCAGTTGCCCTGGTTTGCCGACGGGGCAGTCAGCGTTCAGGACGAAGCTGCACAGCTCTGCACAACCATGCTGGACCTGGCTCCAGGGCAACGGGTTCTGGACGCCTGCGCGGCACCCGGCGGAAAAACCTGCGCTATTCTTGAAAGCCAGGCAGAACTGGCGGAAGTCGTTGCCATCGATGAATCCGCCATGCGCCTGCCCAGGGTTGAGGAGAACCTGGACCGGCTGGACCTGCACGCCACCCTGCTGCAGGCAGATGCCGCAGACATCGAACAATGGTGGGACGAAGAGCCTTTTGACCGCATTCTGCTCGACGTACCCTGCAGCGCCAGCGGCGTAATTCGCCGCCACCCGGACATCAAACTGTTGCGGAGGGAAACCGACGTTGTACCTCTGGCAGCCATACAGCTAGGCCTTCTTGCAGCCATGTGGTCCGTACTCAAGCCGGGTGGACGCCTGGTCTATGCAACCTGTTCCGTGTTCCCCCAGGAAAACCACCGTATAATTCAACGATTCCTCAAACAACAAAGCACAGCTGTGCTTGTTGAGCCAGAGGTCCGATGGGGGCGGAATATGGGTGCGGGGCGACAGCTTCTCCCCGATCAAACCAGCCATGACGGCTTTTTCTATGCCGTACTGGAGAAACCTGAATCATGAAGATCCTGATCCTCGGTGCCGGCCAGGTGGGCGGCACGCTGGCTGAAAACCTCGCCAGCGAAGCCAACGATATAACGGTCATCGACACCGACGCAGCACGTCTCCGCGAGCTGCAGGATCGCCTCGACATTCGTACAGTTCAGGGCATGGCCTCCTATCCGACGGTGCTGAGCCAGGCTAACGCAGAAGATGCCGACATGCTGATCGCGGTAACCAACAGCGACGAAACCAACATGGTCGCCTGCCAGATTGCGAGCATATTGTATAACACGCCCACCAAAATCAGCCGCGTACGGGCCAGCGCCTACCTGTCCAACAACAAGCTTTTCGGGAAGGAGGGCGGATTTCCCATTGATGTCATGATCAGCCCCGAGCACCTGGTAACCCGCCACATCACGCGGCTGATTGAATACCCTGGTGCCCTGCAGGTGCTGGAGTTTTCCAAGGGGCTGGTCCGGCTGGTCGCTATCCGTGCTACAGAAGGCGGCCCTCTGGTAGGCCGTGAACTGTCTTACCTGCGCACACACATGCCCAAGGTCGAGACCCGGGTTGCCGCCATTTTCCGTAAAGACCGGGCCATCATGCCCCGGGGCGACACGGTGCTTGAAGACGGTGACGAGGTGTTTTTCATCGCCGGCACCGATCATATCCGTTCTGTCATGAGCGAGCTGCAACCGCTGGTTAAAAACTACAAACGCATTTTTATCTGCGGCGGCGGCAACATAGGCCAGCGCCTGGCCCATACCCTCGAAAACCGTTTTCAGGTGAAGCTGCTGGAGCGTAATCACGAACGCTGCGTGCTGCTCTCGGAAAACCTGCGCAAAACGGTTGTCCTTGAGGGTAACGCCGCAGACAAGGATATACTGCTGGAAGAAAACATTGAAAACACCGATGTATTCTGCGCGGTCACCAACGATGACGAAGCCAATATCATGGCATCGCTGCTGGCCAAGCGCCTTGGCGCCCGCAAGGTGTTCACCCTGATCAACAACCCTGACTATGTGGATCTGATCCAGGGCGGCGAGATTGATGTGGCAATTTCGCCCCAGCAAACAACCATCGGCAGCCTGCTTACCCATGTGCGCCGGGGTGACGTTGTAAACGTCCACTCGCTACGCAGAGGGGCAGCCGAAGCCATTGAGGCCATTGCCCACGGAGACCACAAATCATCCAAGGTTATTGGCCGGCGACTGGATGAAATAAATCTGCCTCAGGGCGCAACTATTGGTGCAATTGTACGCCACGACGAGGTACTGATCGCCCACGACCATCTGCGGGTGCAGCCCGACGACCACGTCATCCTGTTCCTGGTAGACAAGTCACGCGTAAGAGAAGTTGAAAAGCTCTTCGCGGTAGGGCTCACATTCTTCTAGTTCAAAATCAAGAGCATGAAGACTACTTAGAAATACCGCTTTGGCGAGCGTATAATGCGCCTTTTTTCCGAATGACCCTCTTGCGAGCGAATTGAACATTGGCTCCGGAGTGACTCGAAACCGGGTCCGAAGAGTGGCTACACACAGACTGAATCAGCAGGCAAATGTTGTGAAAGAGAAGGCGACCGACAAGGCAACGAACAGCACTCCGGACATCAAGACCTTTCAGGGCTTGATTCTGGCTCTGCAGAATTTCTGGGCGCAGCAGGGCTGCGTGGTACTTCAACCTCTGGATATGGAGGTAGGGGCCGGTACTTTTCACCCGGCAACCTTCCTGCGGGCCATAGGGCCAGAAACCTGGAATGCCGCGTATGTGCAGCCGAGCCGGCGCCCTACAGACGGCCGCTACGGGGAAAACCCGAACCGTCTACAGCACTACTACCAGTTCCAGGTAGTGCTCAAACCTTCGCCCGATAATATTCAGGAACTCTACCTCGACTCGTTGCGGGCCCTGGGGCTGGATCCGCTGATTCACGACATCCGCTTTGTGGAAGACAACTGGGAATCACCCACGCTTGGCGCCTGGGGGCTGGGTTGGGAAATCTGGCTGAACGGAATGGAAGTTACCCAGTTCACCTACTTCCAGCAGGTGGGTGGCCTTGAATGCTACCCGGTTACCGGTGAACTTACCTACGGTCTAGAGCGTATCGCCATGTACCTTCAGGGGGTCGATAGCGTATACGACCTGGTCTGGACAGAAGGCCCGGACGGAGTGGTCACTTACGGCGACGTTTTCCATCAGCAAGAAGTGGAAATGTCCACCTACAACTTCGAGTACGCAGACACCGAGTTCCTGTTCCACAGCTTTGATGTCTACGAACGCGAAAGCGCCAGACTGATTGAAGCCGGACTGGCACTGCCAGCCTACGAACAGGTTCTGAAAGCATCTCATACCTTCAATCTGCTGGATGCCCGCCACGCCATCTCGGTCACCGAGCGTCAGCGCTTTATCCTGCGCGTACGCACTCTCGCACGGGCCGTCGCCCAGGCGTACTTCGACAGCCGCCGCAAGCTCGGTTTCCCGCTTGCCCAGGAGGCCCTGCGTCAGGAAGTTCTGGCCGCAGCCGAAGCCGCCGACAACAAAGGCAAGGGTAAAAAGGGCAAAAAAGAGAAGCAGGCACAGCAGGAAAAGGGAAAAGCATAACCATGGCTACACAGGATTTTCTGGTCGAACTGGGCGTTGAAGAACTGCCCTCGAAATCACTCAAGCCGCTGTCGGATGCTTTCACGCAGGGCATCACCAAGGGCCTGGAAGAAGCTGGCATCGCATTCGGCAAGGTAGAATCCTTTGCCGCACCACGCCGTCTGGCCGTGCGTATCCGTGACCTGGCCGATGCCCAGCCGGATAAGCCTATTGAAAAGCGCGGCCCGGCCGTGAAAGCCGCTTTCGATGACGCAGGTAACCCGACCCGTGCGCTCACCGGCTTTGCCACATCTCTGGGCGTAACTCCGGATCAGCTTGATACCCTCGAAACCGACAAGGGCGCCTGGCTGGTCTATCGCACCGTAGAGCAGGGCAAACCCACCGTCGATCTGCTCTCCGGGCTGGTTGAGAACTCTCTCGCATCACTGCCGATCCCCAAACGGATGCGGTGGGGCGCACACCGCACCGAATTCGTCAGGCCTGTGCACTGGCTGGTGATGCTCTTTGGTAACAAGGTCATCGACGCACCCATCATGGGGCTGACTCCGGGCAACAAAACCCTGGGGCACCGTTTCCATTGCCCAAAAGAACTGATTATTCCGACTCCAGCGGATTACGAAGTTGTACTTGAGCAGGAAGGCTATGTAATTGCCGACTTTGCCAAGCGCCGGGAGCAGATCCGCGCCGGTGTCAGTGCCCTTGCCGTAGCAGAGGCCGATGGTGAAGCGGTTATTGATGAAGACCTTCTGGACGAAGTCACTGGTCTGAATGAGTGGCCAGTGCCTCTGATGGGACGCTTTGAGGACAGGTTCCTGAAAGTTCCGGCAGAAGCGCTGATCTCCTCCATGAAGGAGCACCAGAAGTACTTCCATGTAGTAAACGCCAGCGGCCAGATGCTGCCCCTGTTCATTACCGTAGCCAACATAGAGAGCAAGGACCCGTCCCAGGTCATATCCGGTAACGAAAAAGTCATTCGTCCACGGCTTTCAGACGCGGCCTTCTTCTATGAAACTGACCGTAAAATCCGCCTGGAAGACCGCATTGACCGGCTCAAGCCAATCGTATTTCAGGACAAGCTCGGCAGCATTTACGACAAATCTGTTCGGGTAGCCGCGCTGGCCAAAAAGATAGCTTCAGCTATTGGCAGCGACCCGGCTCTGGCCGAGCGCGCAGCCATGCTCGCGAAGACAGACCTGGTGACTGAAATGGTGCTGGAGTTCAGCGACCTTCAGGGCATCATGGGGCAGTACTACGCAACCAACGATGGCGAACCTGCCGATGTAGCGAAAGCGATGAACGAGCAGTACATGCCACGCTTCGCCAAAGACAGCCTGCCTACAACTCTCACAAGTTGTGCCCTCGCCATCGCTGACCGTCTGGATTCACTGGTGGGCCTGTTTGGCATCGGACAGCCACCTTCCGGCACCCGGGATCCGTTCGCCCTGCGCCGCGCCTCTCTGGGTGTGCTGCGTATTATCATCGAGCGCGAACTGCCACTGGATCTGCAGACCTGTTGCGAATGGGCAGAGGAAAACTTCAACGGACTGACCGGAGAAGGTACTGCCTCTCAGGTAGTTGATTACATGCTGGACCGGTTCCGGGCCCATTATGATGAGCAGGGCATTAGTGCCGAGGTATACCTGGCCGTCCATGCCCGCAGACCAACCCGTCCGCTGGACTTCGACCGCCGGGTAAAAGCCGTGGAAGCTTTCCGCCAGCTGCCGGAAGCTCTGGCCCTGGCTGGTGCCAACAAGCGGGTTTCCAACATCCTTGCCAAACAGGGTGGGGATAGCCTGGGCGAAACCGTCAACAGTAACCTGCTACAGGATACAGCTGAAAAAACCCTGGCCGCTCAGGTAGAACAGCAAGCAGAAAAGGTAATCCCGCTGTTTGAACAGGGCGACTATGCCAGCGCATTGCAGTCACTTGCGACCCTGCAGGAGCCCGTAGACAGCTTCTTCAACGACGTCATGGTTATGGCTGAAGATGAAGCGGTACGGGACAACAGGCTTGCACTGCTGAACCGCCTGCATAACCTGTTTTTGCGCGTTGCAGATATCTCATTGCTGCCTGCCGCTGGCTGACACATGCTGATCATCCTCGACCGGGACGGGGTCATAAACGAGTACGACGGCAATTACATCTGCTCTGCGGATGAATGGCACCCCATTCCCGGCAGCATTGAGGCAGTGGCCAGGCTTTGTCAGGCTGGCCACCGTATCGCCATCGCAACCAATCAGTCGGGGATCGGACGGGGTTACTACAGCACCGACGTGCTGAATGCCATGCATAAAAAGCTGGAGCGGTTACTGGAAGTCCAGGGCGGTAGTATCGATTTTATCGCTTATTGCCCGCACCACCCGGATGATGGCTGCCGTTGCCGGAAGCCCCTGACGGGTCTGCTAAAACAGATTCGCGAACACTTTGATCTGAGCACCCTGAAGGGCGCAGTCATGGTCGGCGACAGCCGCAAGGATCTGGAGGCTGGGTTTGCAGAAAGCTGCCAACCGGTTCTGGTTCGTACCGGCAACGGTGAAGATACCGAACACCACCTCCAAAAACGCCCGATTCACGGCGCCAGAGTGGCAATCTACGACAATCTCAGCGCGTTTACGGATGCTTTTTTATCAGGCGAGGGTCTGGTAAAAACTTAGAGAATCAGTATAATACCGGCCGTTGATCGGCGTGTGGCGCAGCTTGGTAGCGCACTTCGTTCGGGACGAAGGGGTCGGAGGTTCGAATCCTCTCACGCCGACCACTTTCCCGAATTTCTCTCCTGCACTATGTTTATTTCCTGTCAGTCATCTGCATGACCTGTTTTGCATTCCTAACAGAATCCGCCGGTACAACTGTACCAGAGCCTAAACCGCCAGATGCCGCCGGAACAAAGCCAGCGCCGTTGTGAAGAACACTACACCTATACCTATCAATGCCAGCATCTGTGGCCACACCACCTCAAGCCCTGCACCCCGATAGAGAATTGACTGAGCCATGCTCACGAAGTGAGTGGTGGGTGCTGCCAGCATAATATTCTGTACCAGATCCGGCATGCTTTCTCTGGGCGTAATGCCGCCAGAGAGCAGTTGCAGCGGCAGAATGGTAAGGATCAGAAGCAAACCAAACTGCGGCATGGTGCGTGCCACTGTGCCAATCAGGATACCGATAGCTGTGGTGGAAAACAGATGAATCAGGGCGCCAAACAGGAACAATAAAACCGAACCCTGCACAGGCACTGCAAGCACGCCCTGGATCACGATAGTGATGGAAAGCGTAGCCGCCAGCATAACCACCAGACCGTTTGCCCAGACCTTGGCAGCCATAATTTCGAAGGGCCTTACGGGCATCACCATCAGGTGCTCCACCGTGCCATGTTCACGCTCCCGGATCAGCGCGGCACCGGTAAGGATGATGCTGATCAGAGTAATCTCGGTGATCAGCTCCATTACGCCGCCGAACCAGGTGCCATCAAGATTCGGATTAAAGCTGACCCGGGTAATCAGTTCTACCGGAAGCGAGCTTGCGGAGCTTCCTGTCTCCAGGTATTCCGCCACTTCAGTGGTAATTATCTGTTCAATGTAGCTGGCGCCGATAAACGCCTGTGTCATCCGTGTGGCATCAATATCCAGTTGCAGACTGGATACTTTTCCACTGCGTACGTCCCGCTCAAAACCCTCCGGAATGATCAGGGCAAAAGTATGAGTACCTTGATCCAGCATCTCGTCAATCTGGTTAAAACTAACGAGATCGGGCTTCAGAAACCATGGCTGTTGCAGCGAGTCTATAACGTGGCCGGACAGCGCTGTCTGATCTTCATCCACTACCGCCACAGGCGCATTGTGCAGTTCCATGGAGCCCGCAGAGCCCGCGGTATAGACAATCAAAGTAAAAGCCAGCAACACAAAGATCAGCAGGACCTTGTCGTGCCAGACGCTGCGCAGCTCTTTAATACCCAGGTTCCATATAGTTCCGAGAGATTCCATCATCAGCGCCCCTGTTTCCGGAGTAATGCCACGGATAAAAACGTGAGCACGGGAATGAAAGCCGCCAGTATCAGGAAGGCGTGTTGCAGGTCACCAAAGGTCAGCCCCTTGGTAAACACCCCCCGGGAAATTTCCAAAAACCAGGTGGCGGGCCAGAACTGGCCAATAATCGCTGTAAAGCCTTCCAAAGAAGATACAGGTTCGGTCAGACCGGAGAACTGCACCGTCGGCAGGATGGTAATAATGGCAGTAGCCGCCAAAGCAGCAATCTGGGTAGATGCAAAGGCCGAGATCACCTGACCCAGGCCAGTCGTAACCGTAACAAAGAGCAGGGCGCTCACGGTTAATGTCAGCAAGCTGCCCTTGATGGGCACATCAAACAGGAAGACAGCCAGCAACACGAGACTCGCATAGCTCACCATACTGAACCCGATATAGGGCAGTTGTTTGCCCAGCAAAAATTCCAGCCGGGTTACAGGGGTTACGTAGAGGTTGGTGATGGAGCCCAGCTCTTTCTCTCGCACAATGCCCAGAGCCATCAGAATCGCCGGAATAAAAATCAGCAAAATAGGGATCACTGCAGGCACCATGGCATCCAGGCTACGAAATTCCTGGTTATACCGATAGCGGGTTTTTATGGAGACCAGACTCAGAGTGGGTACCGAACCGTAAGTGCGCAGGATCAGGTCCTCAAAATAACTTAAATGCAGGCCCTGAATGTATCCGAGAATGGTCTCTCCACGAAAAGGCATGGCTCCATCTATCCAGACAGCTATCTCTGTAGAGCGGCCACTTTTGAGATCCTTGCCAAACCCCGGAGGGAATGAGAGTGCGAGGCTGAGTTCACCAGATATCATGCGCTGTTCCAGCTCAGCCATGGTCGAAATCGGCGGTTGCTCAACAAAATACCGGGAACCCGAGACCGCCGTGATGTAATCCTGGCTCTGGGGGCTCTGGTCCTGATCCAGTACGGCGAAAGAAAGATCTTCCACGTCCAGGGTAATGCCGTAACCAAGGATCATCATAAGCAGCGCTGAGCCAATAAAGGCAAAGGCCATGCGGATAGGGTCACGCAACAGCTCCCGGGATTCACGGCGTGCGTAGGCCATAAGTCGCCTCAGGCTGAAGGCTCTGTGGCCTTGGGGCGACGAGTCATCCGCACTCAGGACCTTACCGTCACCATGGCCCGGCGGCTCTTTATCAACCGCCTCGAGGGTCTTCATAAACGCCGCTTCAAGGTTGTCTGCCTGTGCATCACGGACCAGCGCAGCTGGCGTATCACAGGCCAGCACTTCACCGGCATGCATCAGGGAAATCCTGTCGCAACGCTCACCTTCGTTCATGAAATGGGTGGAGATAAATATGGTGACGCCGTCTTCCCTGGATAGCCTTAGCAACAGGCTCCAGAAACGGTTACGGGCACCCGGGTCCACCCCGGACGTGGGTTCGTCAAGAATCAGCAATTCCGGGGAATGCACAACCGCTACAGCAAGGGACAACCGTTGACGTACCCCCAGTGGCAAGTCACCGGCAAACTGCTCCATCACCTCAGCAAGGCCAAACTGCTGAGTCAGTTCATCCACTCTGGGCTCAATGGTCTCTGGGGGCAGGTGAAACAGACGGGCATGCAACTCCAGGTTCTGACGCACCGTCAACTCGCTATAGAGCGAGAAAGACTGGGACATATAACCAACACGCTGGCGAGTAGCCAGGTCCCTGGCATCCAATGGCGAACCGAACAGGGAAACCTCGCCCTCGGACGGTACCAGCAGGCCTGTGAGCATTTTCATGGTTGTGGTCTTGCCACACCCATTGGAGCCCAGGAAGCCAAAAATCTCGCCCTTCGGAATAGTAAAACTGACGTTTTTCACCGCCGTGAAATCACCAAAACGCAGGGTGAGATTGCGTGCCTCTATCGCCGGGACACCTTCCGACAACCCATCATCTTTGGTCAATTGCGGCTCGCTGCCGGCCCCGGACACGAATTCCTGGCGCTCTTCCGGCAACAGGGCAATAAATGCATCATCCAGAGTTTCTGTCCCCGTCTTCAGCTTTAGCTCGGCAGGAGAACCTGTTGCAAGAATGGCTCCGCCGTCCATCGCAACCAGCCAGTCGTAGCGCTCGGCTTCTTCCATATACGCCGTGGCAACCAGCACGCTCATGGACGGCTGCTGTCGGCGAATGGTGTCAATCAGATCCCAGAAACGCTGTCGTGACAGCGGATCTACCCCGGTGGTGGGCTCATCAAGAATCAGCAACTCCGGGTTGTGGATAAGCGCACAGCACAAACCCAGTTTCTGTTTCATACCTCCGGAGAGCTTGCCGGCAGGCCGGCTGCGGAAATCCAGCAGCCCCGTGGCATCAAGCAACCGGTCAACCTGCTCGGTACGAGCCGCACCGGTAAGGCCGAACAGGTCGGCAAAAAAACCAATGTTCTCGTCTACTGTCAGCGTATGGTAGAGGTTGCCCCCAAGGCCCTGAGGCATATAGGCGATGCGCGGAGAAACCTCTCTTCGAAACGGGGAACTGGCCATATCACCGCCCAGTACCTGCAACTTGCCCTGCTGCAGTTTCCGGGCTCCGGCCACCAGTCCCAGCAATGTGGATTTACCCACACCATCCGGACCAATCAACCCGACCATGCAGCCAGCAGGCACGTTCAGATTGATGTCCCGCAATGCCTCGCTCGCGCCATAGACGTGGCTGATGGCCTCAAGCCGCGCAACACCCTCCACATCATTCATACCCATGCTCTGCATCTCAGCCATTGGGCAAGGTCACCTGCAGGCTTTCTGGCCAGGGCATGCTTTCATCCAGACGCACATAAGCGTCACCCGGCACACCGGTTTTTACCCTGTCCCGGTAGGCGCTCAGCAATTCCGGGTCGATGCGAATGCGCACCCTGAACATGAGCTTTTCACGTTCACTGCGGGTTTCAACTGCCTTGGGAGTGAATTGAGCTTCGGCAGCGACAAAACTGACCTGTGCTGGCACCACGAAATCGGGCAAGGCGTCCAGAATAATCCGTGCTTCAGCTCCAACTCTCACTTTACCGGCCTGAGCTGTGGGCAGGAAAACTGTCATATAGACATCGGTAACATCCAGTATCGTGGCAACTTTGCCACCAGCAGCCAGCACTTCACCAGGCTCTGCAAGCCGGTAGAGCACACGCCCGCCAATAGGGCTGTCGAGATGACTGTCATCAATGGTGGATTGAATTTTGCGGATACTTGCCTGTGCAGCTTCAATACCTGCCTGGGCTGAAGCGATCTGAACCCGTGCAGCCTGCAATGCGGCGTCGGCCGTTTCTGCGGCGGTGCTTGCCTGGTCAAGCTGCTCACGGGAAACATGACCTTTTTCTACCAGAGACTGAAACCGGCTCAGTTCTGCACCAGCCAAACGTTTTTCGCTCTCCCGCTGCTTCACAACGGCCTCTGCCAGACGCTTGGCTTCTATCGCCTGGCTCAGGTTAGCCTGCGCAGCAGCCAGACTCGCGTCCAGTTCATCCGTGTCCATTTCTGCCACCGGCGTACCCGCCTCAATCAGATCACCTTCAGCCACAAATATGCTGTCCAGCCGGCCTGGAATCCGGGTAGCAATGTCTACCTGAGTAGCCTCGATACGGCCATTACCAGAGGCAATGTATTCGGGTAACTCGTCGCTGCCAGGCAGAAACTGCCAGGCGACGATGGCAACCAGTGCAATGATCGCCAGTGCAATCAGGAATTTCATATAGGGGCTTGGGGTTGAGCGTGACATTCATATTCCCTGCTGCAGTTGAGGGTTTGGAAACCATACCGTGACCGGAGAGAGTTTATCACCAGCGTCTTCACAGTGACTGACGCGTATCAAAAGCGTGAGTGGTAATTGTAGCAGCAACCTGGCCGCCGCTTTGATCCTGGTCAAACCCTGGTTATAAGCTTATACCAATAATTGAGGTGTTCTGCATTTTGGGAGTATGGTGAAAGACTAACTTTGTTGTATTCCGACTTCAGGAGAAAAACCGATGAGGCTGTTACTGACTGCACTTCTCATAACCTTCGGGCTGAGCCTTCATGCTTCGGCAGAGGAGGCTCTTTCTCTGACTCCTCAGGAAACCTACGATCTTGTTCAGAAGCAAGGCGACCAGATCCTGTTTGTTGATGTAAGGGATCCGGTAGAAATCATGTTTATCGGTTTCACCGATGTTGTTGATAAGAACATCCCGTTCATGCTCGCTGATCGCACTAAGTTTCTCACCGACAAAGGCCGGTTTGCCATGAAGACCAACCCCGACTTCGCAACCGGCGTTGAGCAGGCCCTCAAGGATAAAGGGTTAAGCAAGGATGCACTGATCATCACCATGTGTCGCTCCGGCTCAAGCCGCGGCAAACCCAGTGCCGAGCACCTCCTTGAACGCGGTTTCAGCAACGTCAAATACATTGATCATGGTTTTCAGGGCAGCAGTGCAAAAGAAGGCAAAAAAGCCGGTATGAGGATTGTGAACGGCTGGCAGAATGAGGGCCTGCCCTGGTCCATGACGCTTAATCCGGAAAAAATATACCAACCCTGACAGCGGCTATACTGGCAGTGCCTGGAGTAGGCGTTTTAACGTGGAGGATGTCATGGCAAAGCTGATCACGATTCGCCACGCCCGGAAACCGGGGGTGGGCATGCTGGTGGCCTTGCTGATACTGGCAAGCACGCTTACTGCCGAAGCAGCGGTTGAACACGCTCCTCCCACCGCTGACCACAGCAAATTCAGATCCCTCAAAGGCCCGTTCGAAACCGCCAGCGATGTGACCGAAGCCTGCATAAAATGCCATACCGAGGCGGCCGGACAAATCAAGGCAACCACGCACTGGACCTGGCTCTATAAACACGCCGAAACAGGGCAGACCCTGGGTAAGAATCAGGTTATCAACAGCTTCTGCGGAATGGCCATAACCAATGAGCCTCGCTGCACATCCTGCCACGCAGGTTACGGCTGGGAAGACATGCGGCAACCACCGCCGGAAGCTGATTCGGCGGTGGACTGCCTGGTGTGTCACGACACAACCGGTGATTACTGGAAATTTCCGACCCTGGCTGGCGACCCGACCTATGTGCCACGGGAATGGCCCAAGGGCAGTGGCAAGATTGTTCAACCGCCGGACCTGCCCAACATTGCACAGAACGTGGGTGCCAGCGGTCGCGCTAACTGCGGTAGTTGCCACTTCTACGGTGGCGGTGGCGACGGAGTCAAACACGGCGATCTCGACTCATCGCTGGTAACACCCGACCGGTCGTTAGACGTGCATATGTCTCCCGATGGCGGCAATTTCACCTGTTCAGACTGCCACACAACCTGGGGCCACAGTGTTTCCGGCAGCCGTTATCAGGTAAACGCCAAAGACACCCTCGGGATTGACGTTCCCGGCCACACAGATCTCAGCCGGGCAAGTTGTGAGTCCTGTCATGGCGGGGCACCTCATCACAAGGAAAAGCTTAACGATCACATAGACAAGGTGGCGTGCCAGACCTGTCATGTGCCTGCATTTGCCCGGGGTGGCGTCCCCACAAAGATGTGGTGGGACTGGTCAACCGCTGGGAAGCTGGATGACGAAGGTAAGCCGGTCACCGAGTACGATGAGCATGGCTATCTCAGTTACCTGAGCGAAAAGGGCGACTTCCGCTACGGTGAAAATGTGGTTCCTTACTACGCCTGGTTTAACGGCACCGTTGAGTACACCATGATTGACGAGGTACTCGATGTTGAAAATCCTCCGCTGGAGATCAACCGGATTGAAGGCGGGCCGGATGACCCTGACTCACGCATCTGGCCATTCAAGCTGATGCGCGGCAAACAGCCTTTCGATACCGAACGCAAAACACTCCTGGCAACTCACGTGTTCGGCGCAGATGACTCATCACTCTGGAGCAACTACGACTGGCCCAAAGCCCTGCAGGCCGCCAGCGACATGTCGGGGATGCCCTTCAGCGGTAACTTTGATTTCATTGAAACCAGAATGTACTGGCCGATTACCCACATGGTACCGCCCGCCAGTCAGGCCCTGCGTTGCGGCTCCTGCCACGCTGGTGAAAGCCGCCTGGCAGGTATTGGCGGCATCTACATACCGGGGCACAGCGCCAACCCATGGCTGGATCGTATCGGCTGGCTGGTTGTAGCGCT